>Ga0136655_1000025_pt1 | contig 57799 bp, 52 predicted proteins | sample CPBDNA_2_FD_94863 | JGI IMG/M metagenome (GOLD analysis project Ga0136655, IMG submission 94863) | Freshwater to marine salinity gradient microbial communities from Chesapeake Bay, USA - CPBay_Spr_15_0.8_DNA (version 2) | ecosystem: Environmental > Aquatic > Marine > Coastal | place: USA... | reverse complement strand
TAGGTGTCATCTTTTCCAAACACTAGTGCAGCATCTTTTGTTTCAACAGCTATTTTCTTAACATAGTTGTTTTCTATCGCTAGTTTATACTTTATTTGTAGTAGCATAGAACAGAACCCCATTTCTTGCATTTTATAAGAGTTGTTATCAAAGATAAAAGGATTCACATCTTCTTAAATTAGTTGTATTGAGCCCATGATGTAGATACAACAAGAGATCTTATTACTTCTTTGATTTAAAAGGAGATTTTCATGGCAAGTAAGAAATTTATAGTGACGTTTGATGCGACACCATTGTACCAGTAATTCAAATTTAAATAAGCTAATTACTCACCGTATTTATCATAAGTATTCCAAAAAGTACATCTCACTTTGGGTATTGCGCAAATTGCATCGAAAGTTTATAAAGAAAATGGATCATCCTTTATTGGTTAAAGGACTATATGGTCACCCTCCAACTTGCTAATATTGTTTGTCTTTTTATATGTTGTTATTGAAGGATTTTTGAATCCTTATAGTATTGAATTTATACTGGTTTTTTTTGAAAAATCAACGGAATCCGCTTAAGTAATAATAATCCTAACTACTGTTTATTTCACCGCCAGGAAAGTGTCCTCCATAAAAAAAAAGGTTCTTCTTTATAATGACACCTTGTAATAGCAATTCTAAAGTAAGGTTAGTTGAGCGTGTGACCAGTAAGACTCTGAACCGTTAAAATTTGTGCACTCTGAGGCACTGGCAAGCTTACTCCTAAAGAAGAAAAATCCTCCAGCGTGTAGTCCAATTGATTTTCAGACTTGACAAGACCTACGTCTTTTGCCCAATAGTTATCAATGACAATCACCTCTTGTGATTGTAAAAGAGGAATCTGTTGAGTAAATCCGGAAATACTAACATCTGTAGTGATTGAGGCAGTGATAATGAGTTGTGAATGCAACAAGTCTGTAAAACTTATTCCTTCAACGGTCATTTGTGATACAGGAGCTTGCTGCACTGTAGTGACCTCATAATTAATATTTAAATCAAAATTCTGAACTGTTTGGGTAGTAGATCCGGTAGTACCATATAGCACTTCCCCAGCGTTAGCATTTTGATCGTACAGTGTGCCGTTAGTAATAATAACATTAAAGTTGTTCAATCCCTGTAATCCAAAATCAATCGTTCCATTACCTATCAACTTTCCAGAATCTGCTTTTAAGGCTCCACCACTTAAAATACGTGTCATGAATCCAACTGCATTAACAGGATTGGCTGCTAAGGTATATTCATTTCCTGTCATTGAGGCTACTGTTAGATTTTCGGAAGAAGAGTCTGCTCCTGTTACTACATCATAATCCCAACTGTTTGTAACGGCAAGTGGGAAATAACTGAAATCAGTATTAGCTCCATTAGAACCACTATTATCATCACCTGGGTCACAAGAAACTAATGAACCGACACAAAATAAAAGTATAATATTTTTAAACATAGTTTTTTTATTACAAGGTAAATATATTAGTATTATATAGAATTTGGTTATTTTTCTTAATGTTTAATTACACATAACTGTTTTTTCCTAAAGGTAGTACCTAATATTTTAAGTTTCGGGAGCCTCTAAATGTAAAGTCCTTTTTAAACTTTGACTTTTTAATAGCATTTAAGGGAGGTAAAATCACTCTTTCCGCCTATTGAGATAACATTCTAATAGGTTTTCTTGCAGTGATGCATACAAGATTAACATCAGAGCTTATGGTGAAGTACAGTGTTGTCGTTACCTTTTTCAACACTAAAGGTGTTTTTCTAACCGGTATGTCAAAATCATTCTAACGCATTCTTAAACCTTTGGACTGCTGTATTTTTGAATTTTCATTTGTGTTGTCTCGGGGCACTATGGAAATTTAGCTTGTTACACCCCTTAGATTGCTATCTTCATCTAGCTGTTCCTAAGTGGTGTTCTTCATTATTGACTCTTGTATAACTCTAATTTTTTTTAATTTTTGTTCAATCAGTTGAAAAATGACTAATTGCATCGCTTTGTTTTAGTATAAAGAATGAGTTGCTGCATAATCAATAGCGAATGGATAGGCGATTTAGCACTAGTAATCGCTCCATTTTGGTGAAGCACAAGCTTTATTAAATCATAAAGGTTCTTCATAAATATTCTTCGTTTATTTTTTGGAATTGCGTATCTAAGGATTGCATCTAGGCCTTTGTTGCGTCTGCTTTTGATAAGTAATACACAGCAGCTTTATAAGAGCTTTTTTCTGAGCCTAATTGACTAGGTAGATAACTGCTTCCCAGTAACACCACCATAACAAAAAGATCATACAGTTTTTTAAACTATAAAATTTTATAAGGATATTTATAATGTGCACAAAGCTAATGCGATTCATATAGTATATTTGCCTTTATGGCAGGAAATACCTTTGGCAAGCAATTTACCGTTACCACATATGGAGAATCTCATGGACTCGCCTTAGGTGGTGTTATCGATGGATGTCCAGCAGGAATAGCTATTGATTTAAATGCAATACAATTAGATTTAGACCGACGCAAACCCGGTCAAAGCAAGATTGTTACACAACGTAAAGAAAGTGATACCGTAACGTTCTATTCTGGAATATTTGAAGGAAAAACTACAGGAACACCTATTGGTTTTCAAATTGTAAATGAGAATCAAAAATCTAAAGACTATTCGCATTTAAAAGAAACCTATAGACCTAGCCACGCTGATAAGGTTTATGAAGATAAATACGGTCATAGGGATTACAGAGGCGGTGGGCGCAGTAGTGCTCGTGAAACTGCTAGTAGAGTAGTAGCAGGAGCTATTGCAAAACAATTGCTTTCTCCTATCAAGATAACTGCTTACACCAGTAGTGTAGGAGATCTTTTTATAGATAAACCTTATCAAGAACTCGATTTCTCAGAGATTGAAAATAACGCGGTGCGTTGTCCTGATATCGCTTTCGCGAAAGCGATGGAAGAAAAAATCCTACAAACCAGAAAAGAAGGGGATACCATTGGAGGAACTATATCTTGTGTTATTCAAGGTGTGCCGGCTGGTCTAGGAGATCCTGTATTTGATAAACTTCATGCCGACCTAGGCAAAGCCATGCTCTCCATCAATGCGGTAAAAGGTTTTGAATACGGCAGTGGTTTTGCAGGGACTCAATTCAAAGGTAGCGAGCATAATGATCAGTACAATGCTGACGGAACCACCAAAACTAATTTAAGTGGTGGTATTCAAGGCGGTATTTCTAATGGTATGGATGTTTATTTTAGAGTGGCCTTTAAACCTGTGGCAACCATCATGCAATCACAAGAAACGATCAATTCCAAAGGCGACCTTGTAGAAATGCAAGGAAAAGGAAGACATGATCCCTGTGTGGTCCCTCGAGCTGTGGTGATCGTAGAAGCCATGGCAGCACTCGTATTGGCCGACCATTTTTTAAGAGCACGTACGTCAAAGATGTAAAGCGATCACTATACAGATAGTTTTAGGCAAATAGCTGTTCTTGATTTTAGTTTTAATTTTGTTTTTATACTCGCTTTCGCGAAAGCGGACCAGCACAAAAACTTTACTTATATTACGCCTCAAAGAATAAAAGAATTCAATTTTACATGAAAAAACTAGCATTACACTGGCAAATATTAATCGGGATGGTTCTTGGAATTGCATTTGGGTTTATCATGACACAAATGGAGTGGGGAAAAGATTTTGTAGGAGACTGGATCGAGCCTTTTGGAAAAATATTTGTCAATTTATTAAAATTGATTGCTGTTCCCTTAATTTTAGCATCACTGATTAAAGGGATTTCTGACCTTAAGGACATTGCAAAATTCCGTAATATGGGATTGCGTACGGTTTTGCTCTATATAGCCACTACGGTAATAGCGATTTCAATAGGTCTTGTTTTAGTTAATGTTTTTAAACCTGGTGAAGGGATTTCAGAAGAAACTATTGCCAATTTAAGTGCGACTTATGAAAACAATTCAGATATCCAAGGAAAACTTGCCACAGCTGCGGCACAAAAAGATGCGGGTCCATTACAAGCATTAGTTGATATGGTTCCTAGTAACGCTGTAGAAGCAATGGCTAACAATAGTTTGATGTTACAAGTAATCTTTTTTGCTATCTTCTTAGGCATCTCTATGTTATTGATAGGTGAAAAGAAAGCCGAACCATTAAAAAAATTCTTTGATAGCCTTAACGACGTGGTACTGAAAATGGTGGACTTGATCATGTTGTCAGCTCCATTTGCCGTATTTGCGTTATTAGCAACCGTAGTAGTCACTTCGGATGATCCAGAAGTACTGCTTGCTCTCTTGTATTATGCGCTTACAGTCATAGCTGGTTTATTGCTGATGATCGTGGTGTATTGTATCATTTTTGCTGTTTATGTCAAAAAATCACCTCTGTGGTTTTTACAACAAATAGCACCTGCACAATTACTCGCTTTTTCTACCAGCTCTAGTGCCGCAACCTTACCGGTAACTATGGAACGAGTAGAAGAGCATATGGGGGTGGAAAAAGAAGTTTCTAGTTTTGTACTTCCAGTGGGAGCCACGATCAATATGGATGGAACCAGTTTGTACCAAGCCGTTGCTGCTGTTTTTGTTTGTCAGGCTTTAGGTATAGATCTTACTATTGGTGCTCAATTAACCATAGTTCTTACAGCACTGCTTGCTTCTATAGGAAGTGCCGCGGTTCCTGGAGCTGGGATGGTCATGCTGGTTATTGTTTTAGAATCCATAGACTTCCCTAGTGAGCTGTTACCAGTTGCCTTGGCTTTAATTTTTGCAGTAGATCGGCCATTAGATATGCTTCGAACTACAATTAACGTTACTGGAGATGCCACGGTTGCTTCTGTCGTGGCAAAGAGTTTGGGTAAGTTTGGTAAGCCTAAGGTTCAGAACTGGGACGATCATCTGGATGAGGTTTCTTCCTAGGTGTGCAGCTTGTTGCAGTGTGCTTTTAGAGGTCAACAGGTTTGTATTTTTAAAGGATAGCATGTATATTTTTTGCTTTCATTCCTTTTAACAAAAACGTGAAAAGTACTTTTATCGTGAATAATATTACCTGAATTTCACCAGTAACTTCATTTTTTCTCCTTAGTTTGCTGAGGTAATTAATTCAAAAAATCAAAACATGAATGTTTGTTTTATCATGTACCCCTGGGAAGAAATCAACCCAGAAAAAGATTCTACTTTAACCCTGATTCACGAATGTGTTAAACGGGGGCATCGTGTGGCCATAGCAACTCCATCAAATCTTACTATTAGAAATAGCATTGCTTATGCCTTCTCTAAAATAATCAAGAAAACAGAGAAAGTTCCCGCGCAATTAAAGTCCTTTTATAAAAATGCAACGCTTAAGGAAAAAATGCTGCCGCTCGCAGGGTTTGATGTGATAATGATGCGAGCAAATCCGCCTTTGGATCCTATTGCCTTGAATTTTCTCGATTCTGTAAAAGATGATGTATTTATTGTCAATGATATTCAAGGATTGCGAGAGGCTAATAATAAACTGTATACCGCTTGTTTTGATGATCCAAATAACGAGATCATTCCAGTGACTCACGTATCTAAAAATAAGGAATATTTAAAATCTGTAATTAAAGAAAGCCCTAAGGAAAAGATGATCATGAAGCCTTTAAATGGTTATGGAGGAAGTGGAGTGATCATGATCGAGAAAACAGCCATGGGTAATGTTAATTCGCTATTAGACTTTTATATAGATAATAAGGACGGAACCACCAATTACGTGATCCTTCAAGATTATATAGAAGGGGCCGAAAAGGGTGATGCGCGTATTTTATTATTAAATGGAAAGCCTATTGGGGCAGTGCAACGTGTTCCTGGAGAAGAAGACCATCGCTCTAATATAAGTGCTGGAGGTACCTTTAAAAAACACACGCTCACACCAGCAGAGAAAAACCTTTGCAAAAAAATAGGCCCTAAGTTAGTTAAAGACGGATTGTATTTTGTTGGTATTGACGTCATAAACGGCATGCTGGTAGAAGTTAATGTCATGTCTCCAGGAGGGATTACTTATATTAATAAAGTATCTAAAGTAAAATTACAAGAAAAGGTTATTGACTTTTTTGAAGAAGTTGTTGAGGACCGCATCAAAGAATTAGAAAGACGAAACAAACTTAAAAGTACCATGCTGGATGATTAAATTGTCTGTTATTGAGATCATCACTCGTATTGAAAATAAAGAATGCTTTCATGCAGTGGTTGAAGACTATTCGTTCTCCATAAAAATTGAGGATTATGTACCTTATGCTTGCGCAGCTATTCATAATGGGCATCATTTTTCAAAAGATTTATGGGATAACTGCTCGCATACCGAGTACGATCGCTGGTATGAAGAAGATCCATGCACAGGTCAGATGATTTCTGGCTTGCCCATTACTTTAATTGCGCAGGACAGTAGGTTTGAGTACGATTTAAATAGAGCACCTGAACAAGCTATTTATGAAACTGCTTGGGGTAAAACGTTGTGGAAAAAGCCGTTAAGTCAAGATAAAAAAGATAGAGCGCTCTCCAAACATAAAAACTTTTATAACGTAGTTCATGCCCTTACGATGAAGTTAGAAGCCTTGTTCGGCAGTGTTGTTTTTTACGACCTGCATTCTTACAATTGGAAAAGATGGGACCGAGAAGTACCTGTTTTTAATATAGGAACTATTAACATAGATGAAGAGAAATACCGCCCCGAAATTATACAATGGCAAGATATTTTGGATGGTATAAAATTGCCTATAGATCAAAAAGTAAATTGTAAAATAAACGACGTTTTTAAAGGAAATGGTTATTTTTTAAATTTTGTTAGTAAGAACTCCCTCAACACACTTGTCCTTGCGACAGAGATTTCAAAGATATATGCAGATGAAATTACGGGAAGAATTTTCCCAGAAGTAGTAACAGCAATTCAAGACCTTCTCAAGTATTATATTAAAACACATGCCCACCGTTTTTATGATAGACACCACACTCCCAAAATATAAGAACATTGATTTTCATACCTATCAAGACGTATTTGAAATCGATACTAATATACATAGGATCGTAAAGAACTTAGAACTTCTAGCGTATATCAACCCGTTGAATATCGCCCAAGAACGCAAAGAGTTTTTTAAATCTAAATATACGTACGAGCCCAAGTTCAAGTACCGCAAACTTAAGTTCAAACCATACAAATTACACCGTATGTTCTATAGCCAGCGGCTGGAACGTATAGAGGATGAAGACATCAGATCTTTATATAAAGATATTATATACACCTACAGCGGATTGGTGCAATGCATAGAAACCATCAGTGAACCTAATAGCAAGTTTTATTACAACAGTTTGCGTTTTTTTGGAACACCTACAGAGAAGATGGTAGAAAATGCTAAATTCATCCTGCATTTTCAAGAAGAACAACTTGCAGCGCCCAAATACGACGCTGTGCTCAGTACTGATCAGGCAGAAGCTTTTTTCATCAACTACAGGGAAATGTACGATTTTGATTTTAACATTAAAACAAGTAGTGCGATGAGCGCTGCGGCTATGGTATCCAACAAGGATAAGATGCTGATTTTAAAAAAGGGCCACCGGTATTCACAGCATGAATTAAACGTATTGGCACATCATGAAATAGGAGTACATTTAGTAACTACCTTTAATGCTATAGAGCAACCGTTGTATATTTTCAGCAATGGATTTCCTAACAATGTTGAAACGCAAGAAGGGCTCGCTGTGATGTCAGAATATAGGAGTGGTAATTTGACCTTAACTCGATTGAAAGAACTAGCTTATAGAGTCATAGCAACTGATTCCTTAATTAAAGGGTACTCTTTTGCTGATACATTTGATTTGATACATGGACAGTACAAATTAGATCGAGACCGTGCATTTAACATTACCTTACGCGTGCATCGTGGTGGTGGTTTTACTAAAGACGCATTATATCTTTCTGGACTGAAGAAGGTGTATGATCGTTACAAGAGTAACACAAATATCGACAATATGCTATTAGGAAAATGTTCCTTAGAATACAACCCTATTATTGATAAAATGAAGTCCTTAAACCTGGTTTTGCCAGTAACACACCAAGCTAAAACTTTTGATCAACAGTTGAATACCAATCCTACCATTGATTTTATTCTAGGTCATTTAAAATAGTAGAGAGGTAGTTTTAGCTGTCTCGCTTTCGCGAAAGCGGAACAAGAATAATTAATTACAACATCTTAAGCTAAACCGTTGCTAGAATATGTAGTATTGCAATTCGTAAAAACAGAGCATGTCAGACTTAAGTAAACAATTAGAAGAGCGATCAGGAAATACTTGTGAGCTTTGCGCTGCAACAGATACTTTAGAGGTTCAGGTGCACCTAGAGGTATATGAAGTGCCAGACTCCCCTAAAAATGTGAAGGATACTACTGTTTTTGCCTGTGCGACCTGCAGAAAGCAGTTGGAAGGAGAAACAGAAGTAGATCCTAACCATTGGCGTGCCCTTAATGATTCTATGTGGAGTAGCGTACCTGCCGTTCAAGTTGTTGCCTATAGAATGCTCGATCAATTGCGAGCTGAAGGATGGCCTGTAGACCTTATGGACATGATGTATATGGAGGACGATACCAAACAATGGGCTGAGGACGGTATACAGCGTGGAGCTAAAATCATACATAAAGATGTCAATGGGAATATTCTTCAAAAAGGAGATAGCATCGTGTTGATTAAAGATTTAGAGGTAAAAGGCGCCAATTTTATTGCAAAACGGGGCACACCTGTTCGAAATATCACCTTAGTGCACGATAATGCGGCTCAAATAGAAGGTAGAGCAAACGGTATCTATATCGTAATCCTTACAGAGTATGTAAAGAAAACGCCTAAATCTGAATAAAGTACGCTGTATTTTTGGTTTGGTTAAATTTTAGTTGATCCCTACCTTAACTCAAGCAAAATATAACATATTCACTGCGCACGTGCGAGTAGTTGTCCATTAAATAGTTAAGGACCAATCTTAAACCACATAAATTTCTTACAATGAGAAGGGTTAAAATATCTGTAGAAGGTTTTTAATATTCTAATAAGCACCTATCATCTAAATGAGGATGTCTAAATAGCAGATCACCTACCTGTAATGAAGACAACAAATACGTTCCTACTCATAACGCAGGGCCTCTATAGGGTCAAGCTTTGCTGCTTTTACTGCAGGAATAACACCAGATGCAAAAGCAATTAAGACAGAAACAATGGTTGCGGCACTGATCGCATTCCACGGGATTTCAAAGGGGATTTCAAATCCTGCAGAGACGGCATAACCTATAAGCATTCCCAATAAAATACCTAGTATACTACCGTATTGACTAATCAAAAAAGTCTCAATAAAAAATTGCCATGAAATGGTACTGCGCCTGGCTCCTAAAGCTTTTCGAACACCTATCTCTCGTGTGCGTTCTGTTACTGAAACCAACATGATATTCATCAATGCTATAGAAGAACCAAAAATAGTAATCAGACTTATGATAATGGCCGCAATATTCAACGATTTAGTTATGTCATTTAAATTTCCTAAAAGCTGATCGCTTTGTACGATTCCAAAATTATCTTCTTCGATAGGGTTGAGACCTCTGATGTTCCTCATTAAAATTTGAGCATCATTTTTTGATTTTTCCATTAAATTCTGCTCAAACACCTTGACACTTAAATCATAATTGATGTTGGGGGAGGTATAGATGCCTCTAGCTGCCTCAATAGGAATGAGGACTCTTAAATCAACATTATTACCAAAACTGGATCCTTTTTCTTCTAGAATTCCTATAACTGTAAATTTATTTCCTCTAATACTTAAGGTTTTATTTAATGGGCTCAATCCTTGAAAGAGATCCTTTTGCAAATCACTTCCGACCATACAGACTTTAGAATTATTTGAAATGTCTAAAGAAGAAAACATACGACCTTCTTTTAGCTGGATCCCTGTATTCTCCGCATAAAATTCATTGACACCAGTAACAATTACTTTTGGTTTGGTCTTGCGGTCTTCATTTTTTACTTCGGCACGGCTAGTGGCTTGAAAAGAAATACCTACTTGAGTTAACGGAGCAGTATACTTATTTTTAAATTCGGTGACCTGTCGGTAATTAATGATTGGATTTATTTTTGTTCTTTTATTACCCCCTCGGCTTTGAAAACTGCGGGCATATTGTTGTACATAAAAAGTATTGGTACCTATTCCTGAAAAACCGGTACTTAGAGTAGAAGAAAGAGCATTTACTGCACTTAAAATCCCTACTAGAGCGGTGATGCCTATGGCGATAATAATAATGGTTAAGATGGTACGCAATAGCTGTCCTTTGATGCTTTGCTGAGCGATACTAATATTTTGACGAAGTAATCCTATCATGAAACGTAAGACTTAAAAATATTTAGAAAGTTACAAGTTCTCTAGTTAAATTATTTTTTTATTAAAATTACTTTAGGAATAGACCTGTATTAACTGTTTATATTTGCATCTTTAATTCCAATTATGGCACAGCAACCATCTATTCCAAAAGGAACAAGAGATTTTAGTCCTCTAGAAGTACAACGCAGGCACTATATCATGAACATCATCCAGCGACATTTTGAACTGTATGGTTTCATGCCTATAGAAACGCCTAGTTTTGAGAACTCGGATACCTTGATGGGTAACTATGGCGAAGAGGGAGACCGATTGATATTTAAGATTTTAAATAGTGGTGAATATCTAGAAAAGGTAGATCCGAAACTGTTACAAACTGGAAAAGAAAATCAACTAACATCTCAAATTTCTGAAAAAGCCTTACGCTATGACCTAACTGTACCCTTTGCTCGATATGTAGTTCAAAATCAAAACGATATCACTTTTCCTTTTAAAAGGTATCAAATGCAAAATGTATGGCGAGCAGATCGCCCACAGAAAGGGCGTTTTAGAGAATTTACTCAATGTGATGCCGATGTAGTAGGCAGTAATTCTTTGCTTCAAGAAGTAGAGTTGGTGCAGTTGTACGATGCTGTTTTTACAGATTTAAAACTTCATTCCTGTACTATAAAAATCAATAATCGTAAAGTTCTTGCCGGTATTGCCCAAGTAATGGGAGCAGAGGATAAGCTTATAGACTTTACAGTCGCCCTAGATAAGCTAGATAAAATTGGCAAGAAAAAGGTTCAGGAAGAGATGTTGTCTAAAGGAATTGAACAGCAGGCGATTGATATTTTAGATCCTGTTTTTTCTCTATCTGGATCTTACGCAGAAAAGATTGCGAGTATGAAAGAATTACTCAAAAATTCTGAAATAGGGTTAAAAGGTATTGAAGAGCTGGAATTTATTAATACTTCCATTCTTCAGGTGCCTTTAAAAAGTGCGATTCTCGATCTGGATATCACCCTGGCTCGCGGCTTAAATTATTACACCGGTTGTATTTTTGAAGTCGCTGCTCCAGAAGGAGTTGCTATGGGAAGCATAGGTGGTGGTGGCCGTTATGATGACCTAACTGGTATTTTTGGATTGAAAGATGTCAGCGGTGTTGGAATCAGTTTTGGATTGGATCGCATTTACTTAGTTTTGGAACAATTGGAGCTATTTCCAAATTCTGTAAGAGCAGGGGTAGAGGTGCTTTTTATTAATTTCGGGATAAAAGAAGCTCAGTATTGCTCGTTGTGGTTGTCTCGCTTTCGCGAAAGCGGAATCAAAACAGAACTCTATCCGGACGCTGCTAAAATGAAAAAGCAACTGACTTATGCTGATCGCAATGCTATTCCTTATGTAATACTTGCTGGCGAAGATGAAATAACTAAGGGAAAACTCAACCTAAAAAATATGGCTAGTAGCGAGCAGTTCCTGCTTACCCCTGAAGAGGTGATCTCAAAATTATCATAATACCTGCAAGGTAGCGTCAGGTTTTCTTTTAGAAGAACAACAAATTACTGTTGGTGAATGAAGAGCCATCCGATCGATGTAACGCAGGTGTTTTTAAAAATAAGCTTCGTTGGTGATCCTATATTTTTTAGGAGTTTTATACTTAAGATTAGGATATCTTAAAGTAGAAACAATTTGACTGGTTAGCGTGGTTGAGTTATTAGAAGTCTCATTGTTGCAATTGTTGGTATACCAAAAGTTCTTTGCTCCTTTTTTACTGGTACCAGTTCCTGAACTCAATTAAAATCTCTTCGTTGTTCCGATACTCATTGTTCTAACAGCAGTATCAAGAGGGGTTAATTCCATACTGTTTGGGGTGTTGTCATTTTCAAAAATAGCAACTGTGTTTTCTAAAACGGCCAATGCTGTTGCAGCGGTTCCACAACAACCACCAGAGCCATATTAACGTTTAAAAAATGAAGCGTTTTGACCACTTTGTAATCCTGTTTAAGAACAGTGTTTCTTCACAAAGTTATTCTGGCAATGCCACCTCCATCCCAACTTTGATTGTGCCTATCTAAAAAGTGAGTGCTATGATAGTAGTATCTGATAAACAACCAAAGTAGATACGGGTATAATTAACTACAGAACCGATAAAGCACTCAGAAGATTATAATACCTATCCAATAACATCGCTAGAGGAACCTCTTGCAAGTAGTTTTCGTTAGACCAAGAGGACCCATTTAGATCTAAACTAACTGGATTGGTTGGAGCGACGCTTTACAAAGGATAAAAAGAGAATAATAAGAACCTTATAAATATCTAAGAGATAGAAGGGAAATTTTTTCATGGGAGTTGTTCTTTTTAAGGTATACAACAATCAATACTACTTATCGTTAAAAAGAGTTTTGCAAAAAATAATCAGTGTCTGAAGTCACTATAGTAGACTATATGGAGTTGTTATTGACATATGCTACGTAATTAAATAAAATTGATGTGGTTAAGCGATGAATTAAAGTAGTAATCTATGATATAAAGATCGGACTAGAATAAAGAATATTTGTCAATGTAGAAGAAAACTCATATATTTCTTTTGGTAGTAGGAAACACATGAAAAAAGAGAAAGTAACCTTAAAGCAGTTGGCAGATTTGTTGAACTATTCGATTTCGACAATTTCGAAAGCTTTAAATAATAGTGAAGAAATAAATAGTCATACAAAGCTAAAAATTATAGATGCCGCCAAAAGCATGGGCTATAAAATTGCTCATACCTCTTTATCTACTTATAAGACGATAGTTGTGATGATTCCAGATATAAGGAATGATTTTTTCGCACAGGTTTTAAATGGATTAGAAGATGCAGCTAGGGAGCACAACTTTAAGATCATTACGGGTTTTTCTAATGAATCCTATGATCAAGAAGTCGCTTATTTAGCAGCTTTAAAAAAGGAATCTGTTGATGGTTTTATAATAGCTGCGGCAAGAGAAACCCAACAGATTAAAAAATATGATCATTTTGAAGAGCTCATAAAATTAGGGTTTCCCTTAGTTATGTTTGACCGTGTTATCGATGAGTTGGAATGCGATAAAATAGTTAACGACGATTACCAATCAGGAGGCAGGGCTTTTGATTCCTTGATAGAAAGTGGTGATAGAACGATTTGTATGGCAAGCACTATTAGTTGGTTAAGTGTAGGTCAGTTAAGAGAAAAGGGGATTAGAGCAAGTGTAGAAAAAAGTGAAAATGTCAACTTTCAAGTAATTTCTGCGTCTGATGAAGAGGAATATTCTATAAAGATTGAAAAAGCTCTGAAAATGGACGGAATTCAATCTATCATCGCGCTAGATCAAATCGCTGGAGTATTGGCATTAAATAAAGCACATGAATTGCAAATTAAAATACCAGAAGAATTACAACTTATATGCTATTCTGATGGACTTTTGTCTAATTATTCCTTTCCAAAAATGTCGGTTATTGATCAACATGCAAGCGAAATAGGGAAAAAGTCTTTTGTCCGGATGTTCCATCTTATTAATAATACCGATAAAATAAAGGTAACCCGTATTCACACCTTAAAATCGTCACTTATCAAAAGAGGAACCACTAGATAATAAAAAAAGCCCTTACTAGAGTAAGAGCTTTGTAGCGTGGGGCGGGCACGATCCGCCGACCTCAGCATTATGAGTGCTGCGCTCTAACCAACTGAGCTACCACGCCATTTATTGGTAATGCACTTTATCGCTAAGCGGCTGCAAATATACATTTATTTATATTTTCATTCCAAACCTTACTCATTATTAATTTTGATTAATTTTCTTTTTTCAAGAATGAAATTATAACCTATATTGCCATAAAAGTTTATTAAATGCAAGACCCAATCAAATTTGATCTTGAATTTCCAATTCAAGCATCACCGTCTTTGTTGTACCAACATATTGCAACGCCTTCTGGAATGTCGGAGTGGTTTGCTGATAACGTAAACAGTCGTGGCGAATATTTCCGATTTATTTGGAATGGTCAGGAAGAAAAAGCAAAGATCCTTAAACGTGTTTCTGGTGAAAGAGCTCGTTTTCAATGGGATTATGACGAGGATACCAAAAAATATTTTGAAATCAGAATTCAAGTAGATGAAATCACTAAGGATGTTTCTTTAATGATTTCAGACTTTGGTGATGATGAAGATGAGGTCGAAGAGCAAAAAATGTTTTGGGAAAACCAAATAGCGGAGCTAAAGAAAGTCTTAGGGTCTAGATAATGCCCTAATTAATATATAACTTTGAGCCCTGAATTTACAGGGCTTTTTATATGGTAATAATCAATAGAGAATTTTTAGAAGAACAAAATGCTGTTATCCCTTATGATAATAGAGGAACCTTTTATGGCGATGGTGTTTTTGAAACCTTGAGGTGTTTTAATGCTAAATCATTACTTTTTGAAGAACATTATTTTAGATTAATGTCAAGTATGCGCATATTACGCATGGATATCCCCGCATTTTTCACACCTGAATTTCTAGAGGACAGTATACTGGAGCTGCTTTCTAAGAATGATTTACATAAAAATCACGCCAGGATAAGAATTAGTGTTTGGAGAAAATCAGGTGGTTGGTATGCACCAAATGATTTGTCTGTAAATTATTCCATCTCCTGTTCTTTGCTGGAGGGTGCCTTTAGTAATGTATCTAAGAAAGAAATTGATTTGTTTAAAGATCATTTTGTTTACGCCTCAATGTTGAGCACTTTAAAAACGACCAATAAAGCAGTCAATGTTTTAGCTGGTATTTATGCTAGCGAAAATGAGTATGATGATTTATTATTGCTCAATCAAAATAAGATGGTGGTTGAAGCTATTTCGGGCAACCTCTTTTTAAGAAATGGTGACCAGATAAAAACCCCACCAATTGATGATGGTTGTTTGAACGGTATTATGAGAACCTATATTATTAACCAACTTAAAAAAATGCTCAACTACCACATTGTCGAAGAAACCATCACGCCATTTGAATTACAAAGAGCCGATGAAATCTTTACTACCAATATGATTAAAGGAGTTCAAAGTATTACTCAATACCGCAAAAAGAGCTACACTAAAGAAACAGCAAACGAGTTGATAGCGTTACTTAACGAAAGCTTTTTTGACTAGTTAGAAGAAGGGTTTTCTGGAGCGTTAGACCATAACTCATAATTACCCCCAAGATGTTTCATCTTTTTTTTCCAAATATCCTGCATGCTATTGGACAAAAGGTTTTTGCTATCGGTGTTTTCTACCACAACCCAAGAATTAGAATTTAATTCCTCCTCTAATTGTTGGCGTTCCCATCCTGAATATCCTAAAAAGAATTTAATTTCTCCACTTGTAATGGTTCCTTTCTTGAGTAAATCACTTACCGCGTCAAAATCACCACCCCAATAAATACCGTCTTCAATCAATAAAGAGCCTGGAATGAGGTCTGGAATATTGTGAAGAAAGTAAAGATTGTCGGTTTCTACAGGTCCACCTTGGTATACTTCTAATTGTAAGTTGATTTCTGGTATTAATTGATCAAGAGTACAGTTTAGCAGCTTGTTGAGTATAAAACCTACAACTCCCTCCTTATTAGATTCAGTGAGTAAAATCACTGATCGTGAGAAGGAATCATCCCCTATTATAGATGGTTCGGAAACTAAAAGAGTTCCCTTATCTGGTGCTATATGTTTCATGGAAAAATCTTCAACCCTTAAACTTAGTAAAAATTAATGAGTAGCTCACTAGTTTTTATGAAATAGGATAAAAATCAAACAAAATACCTCCTGCACCGAATAAAAAAAGTCCCAATCTTAAACGTGTTAAATTGGGACTTCTAAATAGTGAAAACTAATCTAAATTAGTTAACAGCTTTTTGTAAATCGCTACCTGCTTTGAATTTTACAACTTTTTTTGCAGCAATTTTAATGGTCTTACCAGTTTGTGGATTTCTACCTTCACGGGCAGCTCTTTTAGAAACTGAGAAAGATCCGAAACCTACTAGAGATACTCTATCTCCTTTTTTAAGAGAACCTTCTACATTTCCTAAGAAAGATTCTAGTGCTTTTTTAGCTGCTGCTTTTGAAATACCAGCGTGCTCTGCCATTCCTTCGATTAAATCTGTTTTGTTCATAATTGAATTTAAATTAATGTTGGTTAAACTAAAACGTCCCACAAATTTATACGGAATATGCGACCACGCAAGGATTACAGCGTAAATCTCAACAATTTGTTCATAAAACCAATAAATTGTTAATAACTATAGGCGTTTTAAGGCGGTTTCCCCTAAGGCCTTGCCAAATCTAGCTTCTCGAGCAAAGGTATATCCGTTTAAAAGATCTTTTACATTCATACGTTTTTTATTAGGTAACTGTATTTCTTGAATTTCAATCATATCTTCAGCACAAGCCACTAATATTTGATTGTTTTCTAATACCAAACTACCTGGTGTCATCTTATGCGACTTTTCAACAACCTTACTTTTATAAATTTTTACATCTATGTTTTTTTCATTAAACAACACCGCTTTTGCTACTGGGTAGGGATACAACCCGCGGATCAACGCATCGACGGTTACAGCAGGTTTATTAAAATCTATAAAAGTATTTTCATTGGTAAGTTTTGGTGCTTCTTTTAAATGAGGGTGATTCTTTTGAATTGTCGTGGTTACGGTTCCAGCGGCGATCGCATCAACTGTTTTTAAGGTGAGCTGGGCTCCCATATTCATCAGTCTGTTATAAAGTGTTCCTGCGTTCTCTAATGGAGCTATAAGAGTTTCACGAGTAGCTATAATGGCACCAGTATCAATTTTTTCATCTATAAAAAAAGTAGATACCCCTGTTTGCTTTTCTTGATTAATAATCACCCAATTAATAGGGGCAGCTCCTCTATACTGTGGTAAAAGGCTTGCGTGAAGGTTAAAGGTGCCCATAGGAGGCATTTTCCATACGGCTTTGGGAAGCATTCTAAAGGCTACTACTACTTGGACATCGGCCTTGAAAGAAGCAAGTTCTTTTAAGAAGTCTGCGGCTTTCAAGTTATGGGGTTGTAAAACGGGTAGCCCATGTGTTACTGCATACTTTTTGACATCACTTTCATTTATTTTCCTTCCTCTTCCCGCCGGTTTGTCTGGAACAGTTACCACAGCTACTATTTCGTGTGGCGACTCTTGTAGGGCCTGTAATACACCTGTGGCAAATTCTGGCGTACCAAAGAATACAATTTTTAAAGACTTATTCATTGATCTTATATTTATTATGGCTAGTTAAAATAACTTTTCCTTGTTCTAGTAATGATTTGAGTAGTGTAATTACGACATCTTTATCTTTTTTAAGTTCTTGACAGATCTCTTGAGCATTAAGGGGTCGTTTGTGTAAGGCGATTAGGATTTCTTCTGAAGAAATGGGTGAGACTACTTGACTGCAATTACTGCAATTACCGCAATCAAGTAATGTTTTTTCGTCAAAATACTCCAATAACATCCTATTGATACATGTGGTTGTATTGGTTACCAGTTGTACTAACGATTTTAATTTATGGTGTTTTAAGGCATTCTGACGTTCTAATTCTCTCGAGAATCTATTGATGGTCCGATCGTCATCTCTAGCAGTTAAATAGGTAATTTGTAAATCTGTATGGGTAATACCGGCTTCTATTAGGTCTTGATCGTGAAGCAACTGTAAGGTATTAATTACTTCTTCTTCACTAGTATTACTTCTTGTAGCAATTAAAGCCGTATTGATTTGCAGCACGTGATTTTTACTACTTCCATAGCTGCGCAATATGGCTTGAATAATGGCGTTAACCTCCGGTTTGTTGTGGGTAAAAGAAAGAATTCTTGTACTGCTTTCGCGAAAGCTCACACTACATCGTCTGTGATATCCTTGAGAAAGACTTATAACACTAAACCTGTCTAAGGTATTAAGAGCACTATAAGCTTGCATACCGTTAAGTTGATAAGTTGCGCAAAATTTTGCAAAGGAAAGAGAATAGGTTTGCTCTTCACCTTCACCGAGGGCTATTCTTAAATAATTTGATAATTTGCGATAGATGAATTTTAGATCATCGGCAGTAGGTTGGGATTTTACGAATTGATTATATGCGTGTTCAATATCGTTTTGATTGTATATAAAACAAGCAATACTTTCCTGACCATCTCGACCTGCTCTTCCGGTTTCTTGATAGTAACTTTCAATACTATCGGGTAACTGCATATGAACTACACTTCGCACATCTGGCTTATCGATTCCCATACCAAATGCGTTAGTAGCTACCATTACTTGAAGTTTATTATTCATCCAAGATTGCGCAGTATTGGATCTCATCTTATTGGAAAGCCCGCCGTGATAGAATCCTGCTGTAATTTGATCATGTTGAAGATCTAAGGTAAACGCTACAGCATTCTTTCTACTCCTAACATAGGTAATGCTGCTGCCACGTTGGACCGTATAAAAATGCCGTAGGGCTTCTCTTTTATCTCCAGTATTTTTTATTTGATAATGAATATTAGAACGCTCATAACTGGATTGGAAGACCAAAGCGTTATCTAGTTCTAAAACGGTCTTGATGTCATTTTGCACTGCTTTTGTAGCTGTTGCCGTCACCGCGATAATTGGGACTTTCGGATGTAATTCTTTTAAGGTGATGATTTGCCGGTACGCTGGTCTAAAATCATGCCCCCATTCACTGATGCAATGCGCTTCATCAATGGCAATAAGATTGACATTCATTTTGAGGATACGTTCTTTTACCAATGCTTGTTGTAAACGCTCTGGGCTCAGATATAGGAAATCATAATTTCCATAAATACAATTATCCAAAACATCATCGAGTTCTTGATAGGAAATTCCGCCGGTGATCCCTACCGCTTTAATATTCTTCTTTTTAAGTTGATCGACTTGATCCTTAATCAACGCTACTAGCGGGGATATGACAATGCATATACCAGGAAGTTGTATGCCCGGAATTTGATAACAGACCGATTTCCCTCCACCTGTTGGCAATAAGGCGAGAGTATCTTTACCTTTCAATACATTGGAAATAATTTCCTGTTGTAAAGGTCTAAATTTTTCAAAACCATAAACGGTTGTTAATATGTCTAAGGATTTAGTTATCAATATTATATTCGATCGTTAATAAAAGTAAGACGCTTTTTTATATCAAATTTAGGAACCTTGATAAGAGTATAGCCTAGGTTACTGTAAAAGCTATGGAGTATATCTCCTAAAATTACTGCTTGTTCATAAGTTTCATAACGCTCGCGGTCGCTTTTATATATTTCTTTCCAAGGAGGTAAAAAGAATACCTGATCGTATTGGTGTTCTTCACTGGCCTTAATAAACGCTGCAGGGATTTCATCACCTGTAAATACATGATAGGCGGGTACGTCAGGAATACCTCTGTCATAAAAATGAATTCCTTCTGTAGCCATCTTGAATTGTAAAATACGACCAGCAAGCAATTCCTGGCTAAAAGCAAAGGGATCGGTTAGAAAAAGTTGTTGTATACCATCTTTTTGTGCTTGAGCGGTTACTTCCCTGGAGATTTCGTGATGTACGTTAAAGCCTTTGTTTTCTATAGCTCTAAGAATACTAGTTTTTCCCGATCCAGGACCACCGATGATTAAAATTCTTTTGAGTTTTTCCATAATCCTACAAAATAACTAAATCTAGGAATAGCAATCGAGAGTATCATGAATTATATTTGCAACTATATTATGGAAAATAAAAATTCAGAAGACTTTTATGCAAAACTAAAGATTCAACTGGCAGACACTAGTTTATGGCCATCTAAGTATTTGTATAAGTTTATCGTACCCACGCAAGGAACACAAATCTCAGAAATTGAAACAATTTTTGACAACACAGGTGCGGTAATAACAACAAAAGAATCCAGTAAAGGAACCTATACGAGTGTTTCAATTGTAGTGAATATGAAAAATCCTGATAGCGTGATCACAAAATACAAGGAAGTCGGAAAAGTTAAAGGAGTTATCTCTCTTTAATAGATTATTTATTCTATTTTGTGTATTTTGCAACACTTCACATTAAGTAATACTTTTCAATTTGATATCATCATTAGAATACAATACAGAGCGCAATCAGCTTGTTATACCTGAATATGGAAGACATATTCAAAAATTAGTAGAACATTGTAGAGCCTTAGAGACTAGGGAAGAGCGCAATAAAATGGCTACTGCTATTATTGGTGTAATGGGTAATCTCAATCCACATTTAAGGGATGTTGCTGACTTTCAGCACAAGTTGTGGGATCAATTATTTGTTATCGCAAATTTTGATTTAGATGTAGATTCCCCATATCCAATACCTAATAAAGAAGAGCTTGCTGCCAGGCCGGTTAGAATGTCCTACCCTCAAAAACGACCTCGTTACCGATTTTATGGTAATAATATTCAAGGAATGATTAACGTGGCTCTAGGATGGGAAAAAGGAGAGAAAAGAGAAGCCTTGACTTATATCATTGCAAATCACATGAAAAAATCGTTTTTAAATTGGAACAAAGATTCCGTAGATGATTCGGTTATTTTTAAGCATCTCTTTGAATTAAGCGAAGGTGAGATCAATCTTGCAGCAAAAGAAGAAGATCTTTTAGAGTCCAAAGCTTTGATTTATCCCAATACAAGTACCCTGCGCTCTAATACCAACAGCAATAAACGTCAGCATGGTAAAAAGAATCCTAGAAGTGGCAGCACTAATAATAGCAATCGAAGAAGAAGAAATTAAGTCGTTTACTTAATTTAATGAATAAAGCCCCATTTAATAATTTAAACGGGGCTTTAATTGTCTATAGGTATTCTGTTTAGATCGATCTTCTAGTGTCTTCAGAGTTCATTCTCCAAGCATCTAGCATCCACGTCGTTGTTTCAAGTTCTCTTATATATGCTCCAATTAAATCAATAGTTCCCTCGTCTTTACATTCTCCTGCAGTCGCTACAACTTTTGACATTTGACTAAGAATGCTTCCGTGGTCTCTTATCAAATTATTCACCATTTCTATATCAGATAACTCTGACTTGCTTTCCTTTAAATTAGAAAGTTTTAAATAATCACTATAATTTGAGGTAGGCTGGAACCTAAGAGTTAGAATGCGCTCTGCGATTTCGTCAATTTTTATGATGGCATCGTTGTACATTTCTTCAAATTTAACATGTAAATCAAAGAACGACCTTCCTACAATGTTCCAATGGTAATTTCTTAATTTTTGGTAGTATAAATGGTAGTCAGCTAATAACACATTAAGTTCTTTACTAGTGTGTTTTGCTTTTTCTAAATCAAAGTTGAGGTAATTCATTATTTTTATTTTTATCGTTTGTTGTTACTTGTTTGTGGTATCTATGCTAACTTTTCTGTGCCCAACGGCGCTGTTTCCATAACTCACTAAGGGTGGTTCTTTTGGCTTTCTTTCCCATTTCTTTTCTATGTTCTCAAGATAATCATATAAAGTACTTCACTTTAAGAAATTGAAGTTAAACTGTGTTTATAATATCATAAATCAATAGAATAAATCTATATCTAGCATAAATCTATATAGCTATTGGGTAATCAATTAACAACAAAAAAGCGTTCAAAACTCTTATCTTCTAGTAGCATCCATAAAAGAGGCGCAAAGCCTCTTTCTAGGCTTTTATTGATAAGGAGAGCAACTTCATGGTAGCTATAGGACAGGGGCAACTCTTGGGGTGTCATTTTCCACGCATATTTTTCTGGTAGAAAATAGGTGTTTTCAGTTTCCGCTTTCGCGAAAGCGGCATTCTTATAATAATATCCAGCTATACACGATTTATGTATGTATTTAAATTTATGATTCCATAAATGATGTGGTATAAAGACATGGGCTAAAAAACAGACTTGCTGTTTTATTTTTTCTACAGCGATGTCATGATTTTTCAATAACTCTACAGCTTCATTGGTGTGGAGTAATGGCAGTTGATGGTTTTTAAGATGTTTTAATTTTCGCACAAGATGGTCCTTACCGTTGGGGCCTTGATATTTGTTGAGCTCTTGTAGGATTGTTGATTTCTCTGTGCTGTTAATTGAAGGATTATAAATGTAAAACTTATAGACTAATTCTACATGTATAGTGGAGTTAGTTTGTTTTTCTTTAATAATAAAGTCTAACTCACCTTTGGTTATTTTCCCTTTAAACACCTGTAAATTTGACAGTAATAACTGATAATTGTTAGATTGCTCTACACAATATTTGAAAAAATACTCCGCTCTTTTACCCAATAAAGTACCTTCAGGAATCCAAGGCAGGTCTAAAGATTTTTGATGTACCAGATGGTCAAATTTAAAATTTGATAATCCAAATTGTTGCAGTCCTAATAATTTCCCAGACCATAAACTTGTGGTACTGTAAAAAGCTTTAAAACGCGCAAAATCGCTTTCCATATAGTTATAAGCGGGGGTGATGACTTTTTAGGTAGGCACCTGCCGCTGGACCTAAGTTAAACAATAGATCGAGACCGCTTAGGGGTTGTGTAAAACCATGCTTTTCTTGAAATACTTGTAGGTATGGTGCTATTTTTATGACAGGTGGTTTTTTAGCATCAATTAATCGCTCGGCTAATGGATCATGTTGAAAAGTGGATAGGATTTTTATTTCTTTAATTAATTGAAGGTGTTCCAATATGAAATGAAGTGTTTTCATATTCCATTGAATTAACAATAATGGAATGTCTAGAAAAAGATCCTCGAGTTCATCTTGATAATATTCAAAAAAAGGACTGCTGTAATAGGCACTTTTAATGCTTTTTAAATGAGTGGTGGCCCAATTTTGAGAATGATCTATTTCAACGGAATCATAGGGTACTGAACTTCCTTTTTTTTGGTGTATTACAGGGATATTAAGCGCAAGTTTTCCATTTGCTGCAGCGATATAAGCTCTGTTCCTATAGGTCTGTTTTACATAACTATCTTTAATGTCTAACCCAAGGCTAGTTGCCGAATGCATATAAATTAGGGATATCACATCCACAAAATACGATGGATGAATAATAATTTTATTCATAGCGGTTAACTTCTTGCTTTTATGATTCTTTTTACTACAAAATAACCTGCTAGGAGAACAAGAAAATAAATTAAGTAGGAGGTAGGTTGTCCAGATCCATTTACGGTGGTAAACATTCTTTCAAATCTAAAACCATTGGGAAATGATTTATTACTATCATAACTCATCCATACAAAAACGGGTTTTCCAACCACATGATTAAAAGGCACATAACCCCAGAACCTGCTGTCGAGACTGTTATCGCGGTTATCTCCCATAAGCCAATAATAATCTTGTTTAAAAGTATACGAAGTAAGTGGCACCCCATTTAAAAGGACTTGATTCCCTTTTAAAGTGATGTCGTGAAAAGTATTCATTTCACTCCCTTCATAAACCTCAATGATTCTTTCGAAGTAGGAGATGTTTTTATAATCAATGTCTACCGTCATTCCTTTGGCAGGAATCAAAAAGGGATCCCTATCATCGGTATTGTTTGATGTTCTTCCGTCATATGGGAAAATATTAGGTTTCATGTACAAGGAGTTTTCATCTTTAAGGTCTCTTAAAGCCATACTCATAGGCCTCCCTATATCCATATTTTGTCGCTCCACATGTAAAACGTGTCCTGATGCTTTTATCTTTTCTATGGCTTCCTCGGTAGCTGCTTTTACAAAAAAGGCTGGTCTACCGGTTTTTAAATGAGAACCAAATTGAAACCCATCAGTAATATCATAAGTAAAGAAAAACTCTTGTCTAGTTAACCGGCTCCCATCGGGGAAAATCATTTCCTGGTCGGTCTGGGATATTGCATCGGTTTCTATAACATAGGAATGCTGGGGCTTTGCACGTTCAGGAAGTACTAATTTTTCTCCATTGATAAAGATAGCTCCATTGATCATGGACATAGTGTCGCCTGCGATTGCTACACATCTCTTGACATAATTGGATTTCTTATCAATAGGCTTGTAGTGAAATTTACCATCATCATTAGGATATGAATTAATGGTATCTGTGGGATAATTAAAAACGACGATGTCATTGCGTTCTATTTTTTGAAATCCTGGAATTCTTGCGTAAGGCAATTGAGGTCGGGCTAAATAACTTTTTACTCCTGCAATGGGAATGGTATCGTGCACCATAGGAGCCGCAATAGGCGTCATAGGAAGCCTTGCGCCGTAATGAAATTTACTTACAAACAAAAAATCTCCAGTAAGCAAGGTTTTTTCTAAAGAAGATGTGGGGATAATAAAGGGTTGCATCACATAAGTATGAACAATAGTAGCAGCTATAACAGCAAACAGGATGGAGTTGGTCCATTCTCCTGCAGCTGTTCTAGGATTTAAATCTCTTTCTTTTATATGATGTAAGGATTGTGTGTAATTAATGTAATAGAGGTAAAAACCTAGACTTAGTACACCCAGAAGAGTATCTATCCTTTTATGGTACCCAAAGGACCTCAACGTATCCACCCAGACAACGATAAACATAAGGAGGTTCACCACAGGTAGAAATAGTAGAAGGGTCCACCACCACGGTCTATTCATGATTTTCATCAAAATAACCGCATTAAAAACAGGAACAAATGCTTGCCATGCCTTATAACCGGAAGCTACATACATCTTCCATGTTCCTAACCCATGTACTAGCTGTATTACTAAAAATACGATAAACCATTCTGTCCAATTCATAATTGATATGTTGTCGTGTGATAAAAGAGTTGAGGTTGTGCTACAATCCTAATACATCTTTCATCGTGTATATTCCTTTTTTATTAATAAGCCACTCTGCGGCAATGATACTTCCTATTGCAAAACCATCTCTAGTTTGTGCGGTATGAATAATTTCTATGCGGTCTATTTCATTTTGATAGCTAACCACATGAGTGCCTTTTACATCATTCTCTCTAACAGCTTCTATAGGCAATGAGTTCTCTTTAAGTCGATGACCTAAGTGCCAATTTTCTTTACCTGCGCTTTCTGAAAGTCCTTCAAATAAGGTAATGGCAGTGCCGCTAGGGGCATCTTTTTTTTCTGTGTGATGAATTTCCTTCATTTTCACGTCATATTCCTTGAACGGGCTCATCATTTGAGCTAATTTCTTGTTGAGTTCAAAGAAAATATTCACTCCTAGACTAAAATTAGAAGCATAAACCATGCTGGATTGATGTTGAGAAACTAATTTGGTAATTTCAGGAATATGTTGATTCCATCCTGTGGTACCGCATACTATGGGTATTTGTGTTGGAATTAAATACGTTAAATTCCCCATGACACTTTCTGGGCTGGTAAACTCGATAATCACATCGGCTTTTGTAATGTCTTCCATAGAGTCGTTGCGACCCACACGAGTTACTACGTGATGACCGCGTTCAAGAGCTATTCTCTCAATAGCCTTGCCCATTTTGCCATATCCTAATAATGCTATTTTCATATTAAAAAGTGTAGCTTAAATTAAAGCCATAGGAGTTGCCAATGGCTAAGGTGTTATAATCCATATAAGGTAAGAAACTCAAATTGCGATCCACACTAAATTGGCTCAAATGCCCATCTACATTAGCATCTATTATTTGTATAACATAAAGTGCGGCTGTTATTAGAATGCTTAACTCTTTATTGCGTTGAGAGGTGCGTTGGGCTCGTTCTAGTCCCTCGTTACTTATTATAGGTGTACCGTCTTCATTTGAAAACTCATCGTTGGTTCCTCCAGCAAGTCTAATTCTAAAGGCATCTCTTAGTCTGTTGTATTCCTTATCGTTTATAGTATAAGCATAAATAGGCAATCCCACAGCAGCTAGAGCAAGTGGTACTTTCCAATATTGGTTATTATAGGCTTGACCTAAACCAGGGATAACAGCGCTATAAAAGGCAGCTTTTGAAGGTCTATTAGCGTCATAATTATTACCAATAGTGTCTTGTGCAACGAGCAAGGTGTCAAAATTAGGGCTTGGGTCGGTCGGATTTTGTGAGATCCCTACTATTCCCGAGAAAAGTAATATGTAAAAAAAACGGTTACTCATTGATCAACGTTACAATGCGTTCAAAATCAGCTTTAGAAGCGTAAGAAATAGTTATTTTCCCTTTTCCAGAATCGGACATAGTAGTGGTAACTTTAGTGTCTAATAAATCGCTTAAATCCTTTGTTTTCTTAGAGATATGCTCTGGTATGGAATTGGTTTTAGTTGGCTTTCGCGAAAGCGTACCATTTTTTAATTCCTTGACCATTTTTTCTGTATCTCTTACAGAAAGGCCATTACTAAGTATTTTTTGATAACTATCTAATTGCTGTTCTAGACTTTCTATAGTGATCAAGGCACGCCCATGTCCCATAGAAATAAATCCATCTCTTATACCCGTTTGTATAATTGGATCTAACTTTAATAGACGTAAGTAATTGGCAATAGCACTACGAGATTTTCCAATGCGATCGCTCATTTGTTCTTGGGTGAGATCGATCTCCTCAATAAGTCTTTGGTAGGAAAGAGCAATTTCAATTGGATCCAAATCTTGACGCTGTATGTTTTCCACCAGTGCCATTTCAAGAGATTCTTGATCATTTGCAATACGTACATAAGCAGGAATAGTTTCCATACCTAAAAGCCTAGCAGCTCGGCACCTGCGTTCTCCAGATACCAGTTCGTACGTACCAAAGCCTTTTTTTCGTACGGTAATAGGTTGTATGACTCCAAGCTCTTTAATAGAAGAAGACAATTCTCTTAATTGCTCTTCATTAAAACTAGTCCTAGGTTGAAAAGGGTTGATATCGATGTCCTTTAAAGGGAGGTCAATAACATTACCTACAATTTGATCTGCATTTTTATCTGCGGCAGAATTGATATCGTTACTTGGGTCTTTTAATAGAGCCGATAAACCTCTTCCGAGTGCCTGTTTTTTATGTGCTTTGGCCATAGTGCTTAAGCGTTTTTCTGTATGAGTTCATTGGCAAGGCTCAAATAATTTTCTGATCCTTTGCTAGACGCATCGTAATTAATAATACTTTCTCCATAAGAGGGAGCTTCACTTAAACGCACATTGCGCTGAATGATTGTTTTAAAAGTAAGGCCTTCAAAATGTTGATTTACTTCTTCCACCACCTGATTAGAAAGTCGCAGCCTGCTGTCATACATGGTAAGCAGTAAACCTTCTATATCAAGTTGGGCATTATGTATTTTTTGTACACTCTTTACCGTGTTCAGTAATTTACCTAAGCCTTCTAAAGCAAAGTATTCACATTGAATAGGGATCAATACCGAATTGCTAGCAGTGAGTGCATTTAAGGTAAGTAAACCCAAAGACGGCGCACAATCAATAATAATGTAATCGTAACGATCTTTTATACTTTGTAGCGCTTTTTTCATCATATACTCGCGATCTTCTTGATCTACAAGTTCTATTTCTATGGCGACAAGGTCAATATGGGCTGGTATAATATCAACGTTAGGAGACGCGGTTGTAATGATTAAATCTTCAGCTTTTGCAGAGTTTTCTATGAGCTGATAGGTTCCTTGTTCTATAGTATCTGAGTCAATCCCTAACCCTGAAGTCGCGTTGGCTTGAGGATCAGCATCTATAAGTAAAACTTTCTTTTCTAAAACACCTAAACAAGCTGCAAGATTTACAGCAGTAGTTGTTTTTCCTACACCACCTTTTTGATTTGCTATGGCAATTATTTTACCCATGGAATATTTATAAATTTAAAATGCTAAAGTAAATATTTTAGGTCGGTTTTTAAGAACTATTCTATAATTAGGTTGACAAGATTTTATTAATAAGTAGGTAAAGGTACTTATTTGATTGATTAAAAGCTTTGGACTAAAAAAAATGATTGTATGCGACAGGTCTATGGATCGATCTAGTTATAACTATGCATTAAATTTGCCTTATGAAAAAACTACTCGTCATAGGAAAGAACTGGCCTGAGCCTAACACAACAGCAGCAGGATATAGAATGTTACAGTTGCTCCGTATTTTTCAAGAAGACACTTATCAAATTCATTTTTCAAGTGCCGCGACAAAATCTGAATATTCTGAAGATTTAAATTCCTTACAGATCATCGAAAAGGCTATTATTCTTAACGATTCTAGTTTTGACGATTACCTCAAAGAATTGCAACCAACTATCATTCTGTACGATCGTTTTATGACTGAAGAACAATATGGATGGCGCTGTAGAGAGCAGGTACCTCAAGCGATTCATATACTGGATACTGAGGATCTGCATTTTTTAAGAAAGGCAAGGGAAGAGGCGTTTAATAAAAAGGAGCCGGTCCATGTATTTAATGAAACCGCTATGAGAGAAATTGCAGCTATATACAGGTGCGATTTGAGTATTATTATTTCCACAGTAGAGATGGAGCTGTTGAAGAGGACTTTTCAACTACCTGATCACAAGTTGATTTATGTGCCTTTTTTATTCCAGGCTTTACCTAATCAAAAGAGCCATAAGAGGCTCCCCAGTTTCCAAGAACGAAGACATTTTATAATGATAGGGAATTCCTTACACCATCCTAATTATGATGCAATTTTATACATGAAGAAGGACATATGGCCTAGCATTAGAAAACAATTGCCAGGGGTAGAGGTTCATATTTACGGAGCGTATCAAAATGAGAAGATTACCCAACTTCACAATAAGGAACAAGGATTTATTATAAGCGGATTTGCTACAAGTGCGATTAATACTTTAAAACAATATAGAATATTGATGGCGCCATTAAGGTTTGGCGCTGGCTTAAAAGGTAAAATAGTTGATGCTATGCAATCCGGCACACCAGTCGCAATGTCTTCTATTGCCTCTGAAGGTATGTTTGATGGAGAAAAGGTATTTGGTTTTGAGGAAAACGATACGATTGCTTTTATAAGTAAATGTGTGGAGTTGTATACCTCTAAATCTGAATGGATTAAGATCAGCATAACTAATGAACAAATATTGAAAAATAATTATGGTTATACCGCTTTCGCGAAAGCGTTTTTAAATAGAATACGCTCATTAAAGGAATCACATCTAGCTGGTGAATGTAAAGATGATTTTTTCATTAAAATGCTTAATTACCACTCCAATAAAGAATATAAATATTTAAGTAAATGGATTGAGGAAAAGAAGCTATAAAGTCATGGAATTTTCCAATTGTTTTGCTTTTTTTGAAAAGGCAGATACTTGTGTATTTCATCGATAATATATAAGTTATAACGTATTTATGACAACTTACTGCTTAATTATTAACATTTGATATGTTTTTTTAAAGCTTTTTTATAATGTTTACCGGTTTAATCCGTAAACAATTGTTTAATAAATCGACGTCGGAATCACTTAGTAGGACGATACTCTAACTATATTATGTATTAAATGATTGAATATCAATATATTAAATAATTTAAATAACCTTGTTATTAGGTAACGCATAGTATTTTACTTGTCTTTCCCTACTTCTTCTTCTATTCTTGTGGTACTCATTTTTAACTTTGAAATAATGAATAAATTGTACCACTTCAACTTAAAGGTATTACTAACTGCTTTTACTTTATTTTCTGCTTTTTTTATTTTCGGGCAGGTGACTATTTTTAATGCTGATTTTGAAAATAGTGCGGGAGTAAATTTATGGACCTATCAAAATAACGGGGGAAGAGATTTCCGTAGGGGGACCATTTCTTATCATCCTGGCGGTTCTGGAAGTTACCAATACTCTCGGACTTCAAGTAATTATTATGAAAATAATACCGATATCTCTGCAACTTCTCCAGTTATTAATTTATCTGGATATGATAAAATGACCTTGTTTGTAGACATTAGTCATGATACAGAGCTAAATTATGATGGAATGAATATAGAGTTCACCAATGATGCTGGGGCTAACTGGCACTTACTAGGAAAATTTAATGGTGAAGCAACAAACTGGTACAATAGAAGTTATGATGCTTCTGCTTACGGATTAGTTTCTGTAATGGTAGGCGCATGGACTGGAGGACCTAGTGGATGGTTCAATGCATCTATTGATTTGCCGCCTCAAGCATTTGACAACCAAAGCAACATACAATTTAGAGTTAATTTTGAAAGTAATGGTTCTAACAGAGACCGTGGTGTCGCGTTTGATAATTTTAGAATTGTCGGGTTTACGCAACAGGTTAAAAATTACTTTACTTGTGGCACAGGTATATATGACAATTTAGAACTTTGGTTGAATACAGAAACACTAGCGCTAGCAGGATTGAATAATGGAGATCGAGTGAGTGAATGGGAAAATACTTCAGCATTACTTCCAGGGTCAAATATCAGTCCAGACTGGACAAATGCTAAGGCTTCTGGAGCAGCTCGACCTACCTTTTATGATAATTCAAGCAATAACGTCAATTATAATCCCGTAGTTTCTTTTAATGGGTCCAACGCCATGTTTGGTAAGTCTGGATTTTATAGTGAAGATTTATATATCGTCTTTAACCCTACACTTACCATTTCAGCTTCACGTCCTACAGAGGATGTGTTTTTAGGAGATGATTATGTCGCTGATGGAAGAAATCAAGATGTTACTGGGATTTCTATTAATAACACTTCCGCTAGATATGGATCCTCACCAGATATTGTGGCTTATAATCAAGGTTCTCAAAATGATTATGGAAAAGCCATTATTCACCCAACTTTAGTCTATGATAGACCAGTGATTTTTAATGCCCGTTTAAATGCAGCAGGTAATGCGATGGACTTGTTTTTAGATGGGATAGACTTAGGTGTTAGTGTTGATCCTACGTTTACTCAAGAAGAAAATTTGAGTACGTTTAAAAACATTTTAAATTCCAGGTATTGGTTGGGAAGATCAGAGTATTTCGGACCTAGTTTTACAGGTGACTTTCTGGAAGTAATGTCTTTTTCCCAGCGCAAAAATGATATAGATCGCAAACGTTTAGAATCTTATCTAGCCGTAAAATATGGGATCACCTTAGGACTTTTTGAAGTTGCAGCTATAGGAATACCCCACGTCCCAGGGGAGTATTTTGATTCCAACGGAATTGCCATATGGAACAGCACATTAGATCCAGGTTTTACGTATAATGTTACAGGCATAGGACGTGATGATTGTTCTTTGCTGAATCAAAAACAAGCCAAAAGTGTAGACCCGTTCTCTTTTATGACTGTTGGCTTAGGGGATATTTATGTTACTAATAGTGCTAATCCAAGTACTTTTGAATCTAGTGGAGACTTTTTAATGTGGGGTAGTAGTAGTGGGGCACTTTCTGCTCTTCCAACCCCTCTAGAGGTAACTTTAGGTCCCAGTCTAGTCACAACCTTTACAGACGTGACAGAGCGTACTTGGAAATTTAAGGAGTTATCTCAAAACGCTAATGATATCCCAGAAGTGAAAATATCAATAGTAACAGCTGGGTTAGTTTCCTTACCACCACTAGTTGGTAATGATGCTTACGTCATGATAGTTGCTGATGATGAAAATTTCACAACAGCTGTAGAAACCATCTTTCTGGAAACCATAGGATCCAATCAAGAAGCTTGGTATGATTTTGACGGTACCCGTTATGTGAAATTTGGTGTTGCTCATGAAGTTATCGCTTTTAAGGACATCTTATTTGATGGAACCAACGATTATGTAGCAATGGGAGACGAAGTGGAGTTTACCGGTGATTATTCGATTTCTGCCTGGGTAAAAACAAATGGGTCTAATTCGAGTACTTCTAATAAAACTATTGTTTCTAAAAGAGCAGGAGCTAATGATGGCTATCAATTCTATTTAACAGATAGCAACCGCCTTGCTATGACCCATAACGGGACCTCTACTATTGTTAGTAATACCGTTTTAAGTAATAATGCGTGGAGGTATGTGACTTTTACCTATAGTGGGAGTACAGCAGTGCTTTATATAGACGGAGTCCAGGATATTACTCAGAACATTGCTAATACGATTCCTAACGATGCTAAGTTTTGTATTGCATCTAGATACGTGGATAAGGATAACATCATCGATAACTTCTCAGGAAGTCTAGATGAGATTCGGATTTTTTCTAGAGCGCTTAGTCAGGATCAGATTCGTTTTATGATGAATCAAGAAATAGAGATCGACGGAACGGGAATCAAAGGCGCTGTGATTCCAGAAACAGTGAGTAGAAATGATATTTCTGGATTGAATTGGAATAATGATCTAGAAGCCTATTTTAATATGAACACTTATATAGGAACCCATCTTAACGATGCTTCAGGAAACGGTCATAGAGGTGGTTTGATTCAGCCTGATAATTTTAGTATCAATGAGCAAACCGCGCCACTTCCTTACGTATCTGCTGCTGACGGAAACTGGAATAGCAGCAGTAGTTGGAGCAGTGGTAACGCGGGGTTTATACCAGGCGCTGCTAGGATCATTAATGGTGTAACGGTATCAATCGATTGGAATATCGCTATTGTCAATGAAAACATTACAGCAAATAATAGGGACTATACGCTTTTAGGGCTTGAAGTAGGCGCACTAGGAACCCTTTCTATGGAAGGCGATAGAGGTCTTACGGTAACGCACAACTTAAAATTAGACGGCACCCTAGATCTTCAAGGAGAATCTCAATTGGTGCAGTCAACAAATAGTGATTTGATCACCTCGACAACAGGAAAAATAGAAATTGATCAACAAGGAACTTCTGATTTGTTCAACTATAATTACTGGAGTTCGCCAGTAAGTAGTATTACAAATGGTACGAATAATAATGGTTTTACCATTTCAGGAGTTTTTAAAGATGGAACACTAGTAGCAACACCTAGAGACTTGATATTTACTTCCCCTTCCGTAAGAGACGGTGCTCCAGGGACAGCTAGCACACCTGCAACTATTTCAGGAAGGTGGTTGTATACCTATGGAAATACGACGAGTAACACTTATGCCAACTGGGAATATGCAGGACCTAACAGCAGTCAACTTACAGGAGAAGGCTGGACGATGAAAGGAACAGGAGCTGCAGGAGCCACACAAAATTACATTTTTGTAGGGAAGCCTAACAACGGAGATATCAATCTAGCCATTGATAATGGTAATGATTATTTGGTCGGTAACCCTTATCCAAGTGCGCTAGATGCTCACGAGTTTATCTCAGATAATCCAGATACTGATGGAACTGTTTACTTTTGGGAACACTGGGGAGGAAACACTCATATATTAAGAGACTATCAAGGTGGATATGCCACTTATAATTATTCTGGTGGATTAGGGAGTGCTACTTTTGGGACTTCAAATCCTGACGTCAATCAAGGAGGTGTAGCCACCAAGCGACCAGAACAATTTATCCCAGTGGGGCAAGGTTTCTTTGTTACAGGAATCAATGATGGAGGGAGCATTAGATTTAGAAACGATCAGCGTCAGTTTAGAAAAGAGTCTGATGGGCAAAGCTTATTTGTAGCTGCTCCAGGAAGTTCCCCTATTTCAAGTATAGGAGGAATCAATACGGTCAGTGACTCTCGTTCTAAAATACGATTGGGATTTGATTCTTCTAATCTGATTCACAGACAGTTGTTGTTGACTATAGATAGCAACGCGACAATAGGTTTTGATAGAGGTTACGACGGCAGAATGTTGGAGGAGCAACTGGATGATATGGCTTGGTCACTTCCTAATGAAAAACTACTGATTCAAGGAGTGCCTGTCATGGATGCTACTACAGAACTGCCTTTAGTTATAAAAATAAATAACAACAGTAGTTTTAGTATCAAGATAGATGACTTACGGAATGTAGCTGCTGCTCAAGAAATCTTTGTCAAGGATGCTTTATTAAATACCTATGTCAATATAATGAATGGCACTTATGCCAGCCCACAACTGCTTGCGGGAACTTACGAGGACCGCTTCTTTATTACTTTTTCAGATCCATCTACTCTGAGCAATGATAGTTTAGAATTAAGCGCTTCTGATATCATCGTTTTTACACCTGAAAATATAGAAGAGCTACATATTAAAAAATCTATAGAACTAGAGATAGAAGAACTTAGTATCATCAATATGTTAGGACAACAGTTGAAGGTATGGCATGTAGCCGATCAGAATGGAATTATTAGAGTTGATATTTCTTCTTTAGCAAAGGGTAACTACATTGTAAAGATGAATACGAATTACGGGAGTCAAACTAGAAAAGTAATCATTAAGTAAAAAGGGATGTACCTAAAATTAAAACAGCCTGTTTATCTTAGTAAACAGGCTGTTTTTTTATCTTATTTTTTTGTTTTCCTATCTTCTAAAACACCATTATTAATAAGGTTCTTAAGAATATTTTGATAGAATTATGGAGCACTCCAACAATGATAAAGTGTAGTTTTTGGTCGGCTATTTAATGGGCTCTATTTTTATTAAAAAACACATATTTTGTTAGTTGAAACAAAGCAAAAGCAAGTATTCCTACCACCAGACCTGTGATTAACTCGCCTACAATAAAAGGAAGAGAGGATAGAAGTTCCTCTATAAAATGCAGGTTGTGCACAAAGATTCCACCAGCCACTAGTAAAAGTGCGACGGTTCCTATTATAGATAAACTTTTAATGATCCAAGGCAATGCATGCACTAAGATAGTGCCAATAGTCTTTGATATGCTTTTCTCGTTATCGCTCCATTTAACTAATTTCCATCCTAAATCATCTATTCTTACAATAAGAGCCACAATTCCATAAACTCCTACAGTAGCAATAATTGCAACTACGGTTACCACTAATATTTGCATAAGTAAAGGTTCTTTAATGACAGATCCCAAGGCGATAATTACAATTTCTACAGATAAAATAAAATCAGTTACAACAGCTGATTTTATCTTATCTTTTTCTATGGTGAGAATTTGGCTCTCCGATAATTCTGTGCTTTTTACTTCTATTTTTGGTTCATCGTGTGGAACCAGCCATTCATAAATTTTTTCAGCGCCTTCAAATGCGAGGTAAATACCCCCTAAAAGTAAAATAATCGTTATCGCCCAAGGTAAAAAAGCACTTAATAGAAAAGCTATAGGTAAAATGATTAGTTTATTTAAAAAAGAACCTTTAGTAATAGCCCACAAAACAGGTAGTTCTCTAGACGAAACAAAGCCAGAGGCTTTTTCAGCATTTACGGCAAGATCATCACCTAAGATACCTGCTGTTTTTTTGGTAGCAATCTTACTCATTGAAGCCATATCATCCATAAGTACAGCTATATCATCTAGTAAAGCAAAAAATCCTGACGCCATTGAGTGTTTTTATTAGTGTATATTTTTGAATACCTCCTATGAGAGCAATCATACTTCTAACTCTTTTCAGATTAAAATTGACTTCTTCATTTTAAGTTTTGAAAGGATATCAACTTGTATTTCTAGATGACAAATTTAAATTATTTACATCAGTAGAGCAACCTCAACCTGGATTCTCGAGAATAATATTCAATGTATGGCATTACGTTGCTAGCGATGATATGCTAACAGGTAACAACTAAATCAAAATAAAGCCCAATCATAAGTTGGGCTTTAATATAAAGGGTAGAAGAGTGGGGTTTCCTATACCACTATTAATTCGTCTAATTGAATATCACATTGCCCTTTTAATATGTCCTCCATGGTTTCCCGTTCTCTTATCAAGTGGGATTTACCATTGTACCAAAGCACTTCAGCAGGACGGTAACGAGAGTTGTAATTACTTGCCATAGAAAAACAGTAAGCCCCGGCATTAGAGAAGGAAAGAATATCACCTTCTGTAATTTCTGAGATTTGACGGTTATTGGCAAAGGTGTCGGTCTCACAAATGTATCCCACAACACTATAAAACCTATTTTTACCTTCTGGGTTTGATATATTTTTAATTCCGTGATAAGAGCCGTATAACATAGGACGTATCAAGTGATTAAAACCAGAATCTATTCCTGCAAATACTGTAGAAGTAGTCTGTTTTACTACATTTACTTGTGCAAGAAAATGTCCCGCCTCACTCACTAAAAATTTTCCAGGTTCAAAAGCCATGGTGATATCACGACCGTAGGAGTTACAAAAATTATTGAATCGCTCACTTAACTGCTCGCCTAAATCTTCAATGTCTGTAGAGACATCACCTTCCTTATAGGGAACTTTAAATCCACTACCGAAATCAATAAATTCCAAAGCCTTAAACTTTGCAGCGGTTTCAAAAAGAATCTCGGTAGCATAAAGAAAAACACCTATATCTAGAATATCACTACCAGTGTGCATATGAACACCGTTTACCGTCATTCCCGTGTTCTCTACAATACGCAAGATATGAGGAATTTGATGTATGGAGATACCAAATTTACTATCAATATGTCCCACAGAAATATTTGCATTACCACCAGCCATTACATGAGGATTGATTCTTACACAAACCGGAGTTTTTGGATGCTTAGAACCAAATTGTTCTAAAATTGAGAGGTTGTCAATATTGATTTGCACACCTTTTTTGGCCACCAGTTCTATTTCTTCAAGAGAAACACCATTAGGAGTAAAGATTATTTTCTTAGGATCAACACCAGCAGCAAGACCTAACTCGACTTCTTGCAAACTCACGGTATCCAATCCAGCACCTAACTGTTTAAAAAGTTTCAAGATAGAGATGTTAGAAAGTGCTTTAACTGCGTAGTGAATTCTTAAGTTTTTTGCTTTCGCGAAAGCGGCAACTAAACGTTCATACTGCGCTACAATGACCTCTGCATCATATACATAGACAGGGCTACCGAAGTCCCTAGCTATGTTTAATAAATCTTGATTATTCATAAAAAAAATTAAGCCTACAAAAGTAATAGAGTGGTAGAATTAAACGTGAATAATATCATAAAATTTAATGGTGAGGTGAAAGTCGTAAAAGCCTCGTTACTCCAAACAAAAAATAAGCATTCTTTTAGATAGAATAATTTCAAATTCAAAGCTCACTTTCTTACTTTTGCTGGACTTAAATGGAATCTTAAAGAACAATTATGAATCTTCACGAATATCAAGGTAAAGAAATACTCGCCAGTTACGGTGTTACCATACAAAGGGGTAAAGTTGCAACAACTTCAGAGGAGGCAGTAGCCGCTGCACAAGCACTTACTGAAGAAACTGGAACCGGCTGGCACGTCATTAAAGCACAGGTGCACGCAGGTGGTCGTGGTAAAGGAGGTGGTGTGAAACTTGCAAAAAACCTTGATCAAGTAAAAGAAATTTCTAAGCAGATTATAGGAATGGACCTAGTGACGCCTCAAACGACTGCTCAAGGGAAACGAGTACACCAAATTCTTGTGGCTGAAGATGTATACGAACCTGGTGAGGCAGAAATAGAAGAGTTCTATATGTCTGTTCTTTTAGATCGAGCTCAAGGAAAAAATATGATCATATATTCTACAGAAGGTGGAATGGACATAGAAACGGTGGCTGAAGAAACACCACACTTGATTTTTACAGAAACCATACATCCTGCTCATGGTCTTCAAGCTTTTCAAGCCAGACGTATAGCTTTCAATTTAGGATTAAGCGGTAAAGCTTTTAAAGAAATGACCAAGTTTGTCGATGCTTTATACAACGCTTATATTGGATCTGACGCTGCTCTATTTGAAATCAATCCAGTTCTTAAAGCTTCAAACAACACCATCATTGCAGTGGACTGTAAGATCACCCTTGATGAAAATGCATTATATCGTCATAAAGATCTGGAGGCATGGAGAGATATAAGAGAGGAAAACCCAACAGAAGTGGAAGCAAGAGCTGTAGGATTGAACTACGTAGCTCTTGATGGAAACGTTGGTTGTATGGTTAATGGTGCAGGCCTTGCCATGGCAACGATGGACCTGATCAAACAAGCAGGAGGTGAACCCGCAAACTTTTTAGATGTAGGTGGTACTGCAGATGCTAAACGGGTGGAAGAGGCTTTCCGCATCATTCTAAAAGATGATAAAGTAGAAGCTATTCTGGTTAATATATTTGGTGGTATCGTAAGATGTGACCGTGTAGCGCAAGGTATAGTAGATGCTTATAAAAATATGGGCGATGCTATAAAAGTGCCTATTATTGTAAGACTTCAAGGTACAAATGCCGAAATCGCCAAGGATCTCATCGATAGCTCTGGACTAGACGTTCAAAGTGCTATAGAATTCCAAGAAGCAGCTGATAAAGTACAAGCGGTGTTAAATAAGTAAAACCTAACAAAATTTTACACTAAAAGCTCCCTTAAAGCACTGCTTTAAGGGGGCTTTTTAGTTTAGATAGTTTTAAAAAAAAAAGAGCAGGTGCTATATTCCAACCGGTCGGCCTACTTTTTTATAGTTCAAAACTTTTATTGTCATCTTACTATTTATAAAAGCAGCAAGTATTCCGGCTACAATGAAAAATAGCATGACTTTTAATTAGCCCACTATCTTACAATTGTTCTAATGTAACATTAGTAGCACTTAAATAAAATAAAGCTGCAAAAAAAATATATAAAAAAAGAATTTCAGCCAACTTGATAGGGATGTTTTTCATTGGTTGTTATTTGTTGTGGTGCATCAAGACGTCTTATTAGGTGGTAAACGAGTCAACATCTGTGATAAGTAATAACACATGGGAGCTTTAATCTTTATCTTCTTCTTCAGCTTTCTTTAGGTCCTCCACCGTAATTTCAGGAAGTGCTTCTGGATCGTCCATTTCCTTTTCAGAATAATCGTCTTCATCAAATGATTCCATTTGCATGGAAAGACGCTTGGATATCTTTACAAGGTACTTGGTATCCTGCGTAATGACTTCTACAGCTTCTATAGTTTCATACTTATGATTTTTAAAAGTAATCACATCATCATCACCATATCCATCAGGATATTTTTCTACCAGCATAGCCAATACCTCTGGTGTAAGTTTTTTATAATCAACAATAACATTTTTCATATCAAGTCCTTTTAGGAAATACCAAAATATAGCATTTTTAACAACTCGCAAAACAATATTTTGAAGTAATTTAAATTTTTAAAGTAAAGAAAAACTTTTGATGACATCTTCAACTGGTACGGTTTGATCAGTTACAAAAAAGCCTATAGACGGCAATAAAACAAACCTGATTTCCCCATTTACATTTTTTTTATCATGAGACATCAATTCCAGCATTTCTTCGATTTCAGTTAATGTAAATTCTAATTGGAATCCTAATTGGTGGTACCAAGAAGCTATTTGATCAAAATCATTTTTGTTCAGTCCTGTGTGCACATAACTTAAATAGGATTCTAAAAACAAACCTACCGCAATGGCTTCTCCATGCAGTAATGGTTCGTGATTTTTACTAGATAGACAAAAAGACTCTATGGCGTGACCAATTGTATGACCGTAATTCAAGGACTTACGAGGTCCCTTTTCAAAAGGATCACTCTTGACTATATGATCTTTTATCACTATACTTTGATAGATAAGGCTTGTAAACTTTTCAGAAAGATAATCATCCCCCGTTTGAATCATGTCATTCCAGTACTCCCGGTCTGCGATCAAACCGTGTTTAAACATTTCTATTGAGCCGTTAATCCATTGTTTTTTTTCTAGTGATACCAAATAGTTAGTGTCGATTAATGTCATTTCTGGTGGGTTGACAACACCTATTTGATTTTTCAACTGTCCTATATCAACACCGTTTTTACCACCTATAGCGGCATCTACCATACCTAATACGGTAGTAGGAATGTGAATAAAAGAGATTCCTCTTTTAATTGTTGAAGCTATAAAGCCACCCAAATCTGTAATAACACCACCTCCTAGATTTATTAGTAAGCTATTGCGATCGCAGCCTAATTCAATCATTGCGCTCCACACGCCACTACATGTTGCTATGTTTTTGTGTTCTTCACCAGATTCCACTTCAATTATTTCTATACGAGCCACTGTTTCTATGTATGGTAGGAGTAGGGGATAACAATGATCCATGGTATTTTCATCTACGAGTATAAAAATACAGCTAGGTTGTTTAGAAGCTATAAATTTATTGAGGTGTAGATAAGTTTCTTCTTGAAAGTGTATGCTGTAATTAGAATTTAAAATGGATTTCATTATAAATAAGCTTATAAGTTTGATGGCAATATCGCTTTCGCGAAAGCGAGAAATCTCTTGCTTTTTAGATGCGTAATGATTTATCAAAAGTAGGGTCTATAGGATGAAATAAAACCAATTTCCCAATTATATTTGTAGCATGAATGAGAACCCTTTTAATAATACAGCAAATGCTTTTTCTTTAAAGTCTGACAAGGAACTTAAGAAAGCACATTTTATATTTACATCCATGTCTCAACCTTGGCTTGTCCAATTGGGGTCTAAGGCTACCATGCTGGCCTTAAAATGGCATCTCCCTGTGAAAGGCATTATTGAAGATACGATTTTTCAACAGTTTTGTGGTGGTACAACAGATGAAGACTGTATACCACTTGTCGAAAAAATGTTTGAAAAAGGAGTGAGTTCCATACTAGATTACTCGGTTGAAGGTAAAGAAAATGAAGCTGATTTTGATGCTGTGGTAGGCAAGAAATTAACACTTATTCATATGGCAAGTGATAATAATGCATTGCCTTTTGAGGTGGTGAAGCCCACTGCTATAGGTCGTTTTTATATTTGGCAAAAAAAGAGCGAAAAGAAAACGCTAACAGTTCCAGAAGAATTGGAGTGGGAACGAATTTACAATAGAGTTGATTTACTTTGTAAGACAGCCGTTGATAATGACATAGCCTTGCTTTTTGATGGTGAAGAAACTTGGATGCAGGATGCTGCCGATGATCTCATTGGAGAGATGATGAGAAAATACAATCAGGGAAAAGCATACATATACAACACCGTACAGTGTTATCGCCATGACAGGCTTGACTATATCATGGAGCTCTATGAAGATGCAAAAGCAAATAACTACATAGTGGGTGCAAAAATTGTTAGAGGCGCCTATATGGAAAAGGAACGTGAGCGCGCCAAGAACTATAACTACCCGAGCCCGATTTGTGTGGATAAAGCTGCCACAGATACTATGTATAATAATGTGATGCATTACATTTTGGACCGATTAGATGTTATCAAGCTGTGTATAGGCACACATAACGAAGAAAGTACTTTGGATGCCATGCGAGTGCTATCAGAAAAGGAAATAGAGCCTAATACCAATGATGTATGGTTTGGCCAGTTGTATGGTATGAGTGACCACCTGACTTTTAACCTAGCTGCACTGGGGCACAACACTTTTAAAATATTGCCTTTTGGCCCAATTGAAGATGTAATGCCTTACCTCATCAGAAGAGCTCAAGAAAATACGTCTGTTGCTGGGCAAACAGGAAGGGAACTGGCTCTTATCAAACAAGAAATGAAAAGAAGAGGCATTTAAATGCTTACTGGGTGAGTACTTTTTCTACTCTGGTAAAACGATCGCAATTTCTAACCCATAAACTGGTAGTTGCCAGTTCTTTTCTTCCAGAAATGTGGTAAAAATTACAAGGGATGGTATCGGTATTGGATTTTGAAAAATCGACTCGACCATATTTAAGGATAAGTTGAATATCTAACGTATCAATTTTACTTTGCTGCAGCAAATCTCTCACTTCTGGAGAAAACCTTACGTAGTTCTTTCTGGAAATATCGTTAAGTACCCGATCCTCTGGTAACCAAGTACATTGTGTTCTTTTTCCAGTGAGGAAAAAAATTAGAAAAACAATACCTATAGCAAAACCTCCACCATAAAAACCAAAACGTTTTATAAAATTCATAGTTTATTAAAAGATAAGCAAATTTACGTCGCTGTAAGGTAAATTATACCATTCGCCTACCGATTTATTAGTCACAATACCGTGATAAAGATAAATACCACACTTTAAGCCTTTGTCCATACGTATGGCATGCTCGATACCACCGTCGTTGGCAATGCTTAAAATATAAGGTGTAAATATATTACTTAAAGCTACACTAGCTGTTTTTGAATATCTAGCGGGTATGTTTGGTACGCAATAATGGGTTACCCCTAATTTGGTAAAAGTAGGCTTATCGTGAGTGGTGATCTCGCTAGTTTCAAAACAGCCTCCCATATCTATACTCACATCTATAATTACTGATCCTTTTTTCATATTCTCTACCATAGGTTGAGAAACCACCACTGGGGTCCTGTTTTCGCCTGTTAAGGCTCCTATGACTACATCACAGCGCTGTAACGCTTTAGATAGGTATTTAGGCTGTATGGTGGAAGTAAATAATTGCTGACTGACATTATTTTGCACGTTTCGCAATTTGGAAATGGAATTATCAAAAATCTTAACGCTAGCCCCTAATCCTAAAGCAGTTCTTGCTGCAAATTCTCCCACAACCCCAGCACCTAATATCACCACCTCTACTGGTGGCACTCCCGTTATATTACCAAAAAGATGTCCGGTTCTGTTTTCTCCACTAGACAATAATTCAGCGGCAATAAGAATAGAAGCCACTCCTGAAATTTCGCTTAACGCGTTTACAGCGGTAAACCTTCCTTCGTCATCTGTGATGAACTCATAAGCAAGAGCGGTTATTTTTTTTTCAGCTAGTTTATTGAAATAATTTTGATCTCTAGTTCTCAATTGTAAAGCAGATATTAATACCGATTGTGGCTTTATGAGCTTGATTTCTTCTAAAGATGGAGGTGCCACTTTAAGAATGGTCGGGCAAGAAAATACTTTTGCAGTATCGGTGGTTAATTCTGCTCCAGCATTGTTATAATCTTGATCGGTAAAATTACTAGCTAGCCCAGCTCCTTTTTCAATTAAAATACGATGACCATGCGCACAGACTGCGGCAACAGCGTCTGGAGTCAAACAAATACGTTTTTCTTGATGCTGAGTTTCCTTGGGGATTCCAATAAACAACTCCTTTTTGGTTTTTGTGATTTCAAGACGTTCTTCTTGAGGAATTAACTGTTCTTTTGTAAAAGGTGTAGAGTATGAAGTCATTAAGCTTTAGCGTTTATGAATGATATATAGGAATCAATTATTGGAACCAGCGATCCCTAGGTTTTTTATTCCATCTTCCATTTCACAAATATCACTACTGTGAATTTGGTCAAAAATTTTAATTTTAGCCTGATAGCACAATGATAAAAAGATGTCTACTAGTTCAATAGAGCGCCACTCACCAATATCGTTGTATGTTCTGGAAAAATAAAAAAGATTACAGAGTTGAGATGCGCATAAACGGATAGGTAGTACTATCGCATAATACCACCAAAGTTTACTGGCAAACAACCACATAACTAACAAAAGTAAAGGTACTAACTTTTGAATGAATGTCCATGAGTCCATTAATAGAGAAATATTAAAGAAGCTGGAAAAAAAAATCAACATGGGAGTGTTTCTTAACCAGTTAGTCAATGCTTCATTATCATAGAAAGCATATGCCATAGCAAAAATAAAGGCACTAGCCACAGCTTTAGCTATGTTGTGTATTCCCTGTCTTGACTTACTTTTAGTGGTCATACAAAATTGAAAATTTAAAAAAGAGCTGCAAGTAAATGTAATGCGCTTTTTGTACAAAATCAAATTAAATCTTATTCAGTTAGCTGCACTTAAACGTTGTTGGTTATTCCTTTTTAGTTGTTGTTATCTTCTTTGAGCTATAAAAGTGGAAAAGGAACTGCGACTACCGGGAGATCGACTAAAAACACTTCCAAAGGAAGTTATTAAAAAGAGTAGTTTTTTTAATAATTACAACAATCGATAGGGATTAATAACTAGAGTTTTATCCTATTTAGGAAGTAAGAAATTCTTCAGTTGCTAGCGGTTTAAATTTTGCTACTATTTTTTTGATTTTAGCTGTTGTCGTCTATTGTGGTTGAAACTGAACGGTTATTTAGTTAGGAATGCGCTAAAAATGTCAAAAAGGGGTTAGAGCGTGTTAGGTTTTTAGTTCGTAAGGAGAAGTTTACATATATTCAAAACAAGTTAAGTTGCTCTTGTTCGATAATACTAATTATAAAAATAATCTCGTTGGATACGGTATAAATAAGGCGGTATCAAATTAAAGTTTTATGATTAGTTATCTTAAGATGATTTACAAATTAATTAACCACCTTAGTTAAAATTAACTTTCTGGTTTTTAAATCCAAAATTTCTATCCTGATATAATGATAATCAGATAAAAATGAAAGGGATAGCTTTGGCCACTCAATAAGGCAAAGCGCATTTTTTTCTAGGTAATAATCAAATCCAATATCCATTAATTCATCATACGTCTCTAACCTGTATAGGTCAAAGTGTATAACATCTATAAGGGAGCCCTTATACTCATTAACAATACTAAATGTAGGAGAGTTTACCTCCTCTTTAACACCTAATTGTCTGCAAATGGATTTTATCAAAGTTGTTTTTCCTGCACCCATAGGGGCGTCAAACAATACCGTCTTAGAATCTAAGTTTTCTAGTAGTTGTAGAGCTACCTTATCAATTTGTTTAAGCGTGTAGGCGAATTCCATTATCTTGGTTCAAAGATGGCAAAAGGTATCAACATTTCTTCAAGTGAAACACCTCCGTGTTGGTAGGTGTTTCTAAAATAATTCACGTAATAATTGTAGTTATTGGGATAAGCAAAAAATAGATCAGATTTAGCAAAAATAAAACTACTGCTCATATGGATCTTAGGTAACTTGATAGTGCTAGGGTCTATAACGGCAAGAACATCTTTTTCTTCGTAAGACAAGCTTCGGCCCGTTTTATATCTTAAGTTTAAACTGGTATTTTTATCGCCTACAACTTTACTTGGATTCGTCACATTAATAGTCCCATGATCGGTGGTTACAACTAATTTAAAATTAAGTTCTTGCCCGCGTTGTATGATATCTAATAAGGGGGAGTTTTTAAACCAACTTAGCGTTAATGATCTATAGCTCTTATCGGTACTTGCTAACTCTTTTATAACCTCCAATTCAGTTTTGGAATGGGAAAGCATGTCAACAAAATTGTACACCACAACAGTAAGATCGTTATCTTTTTGAGATTTAAAATTTTCAGCGAGTTTGCGACCACTATTCTCACTAGTTATTTTATGATATTGGTGTTTGATATGGAGCCCTAATCTTTTTAACTGAGCCGTTAAAAAGGCGTTTTCATGCATGTTTTTACCTCCTTCATCGGTATCATCTAACCATAGATCTGGGTGACGTTTTTTCATGTCTTCGGGCATTAATCCAGAAAATATAGCGTTCCTAGCGTATTGTGTTGCTGTAGGTAAAATGGCGCAATAGGTTTCCTCCTCCGTTTTTTTGTAATGATTGTTGATCAAATTCTCAAAAACTTTAAATTGATCATAACGCAAATTATCAACGACTATAAATAAAACAGGTTCTTTCTCTTTTAAAAGTGGAGCAACTCGCTTTCTAAAAAGGTCATGACTTAAGGTGGGGTTACTTTCATGCCCATCAAACCAGCCTTGGTAATTTTTTTCAATAAACTTACAAAATTGTTGATTTGCTTCATTTTTTTGAGAAGTTAAAATGTCAAACATTCCAGAATCATCAACATCTTCTAATTCAATCTCCCAATAAATTAATTTTTGATAAAGTTGTACCCACTCCTCGTACGTATTTATTATGGAAATATCCATAGCTATTTTACGGAACTCCCGCTGGTAATCACTAGTCGTCTTTTCATTGACCAACCTAGAATGGTCTAAGTTTTTCTTAACCGCAAGTAGGATTTGATGAGGATTCACGGGCTTGATTAAGTAATCTGCGATCTTAGATCCAATCGCCTCTTCCATAAGATACTCTTCTTCACTTTTGGTTATCATAATTACTGGAAGTTGTGCTTGCTTCTCTTTTATTTCATGTAGCGTCTCTAAACCTGTAAGACCCGGCATGTTTTCGTCTAGGAAAATAAGATCATACCTGGTTTCTTCTATGGCCTCCAGCGCTTCCGAACCACTAATTCTAGTATCTATAGAATATCCTTTGTTCTCCAAAAATATAATGTGAGGTTTTAATAAATCCACTTCATCATCCACCCATAGTATTTTGATCTCTGCCATATCAGTATATTTGTGTTTAAAAATAGCTCTTCCCTTGAAACTAAAGAACAAACTTAAAATATTAAACGATCCTATCTACGGTTTTATTTCGATTCCTTCTGAAGAGATCTTTAAAATTGTTGAACATCCTTATTTTCAACGCTTACGTAGAATTACCCAAATGGGTTTGAGCTACTTGGTATATCCAGGTGCTCATCATACAAGGTTTCATCATGCATTGGGATGCTTGCATTTGATGCAAAAAGCAGTTCAAGTTCTTAAATCTAAGTCGGTTGAGATTTCAGATCAGGAAGAAGATGCTTTATATAAAGCAATTTTACTTCATGACATTGGACACGGTCCGTTCTCTCATGCATTAGAACATCAAATCATTGATAAGGTAACACACGAGCAATTGTCAGGTCATTTTATGAGCCAGTTAAATAAGGAGTTTAACGGTAGTTTAACGCTTGCTATTCAAATATTTAAAGGAGAATACCACCGTCCATTTATGTTAGAGCTCATATCAAGTCAACTAGATATGGATCGATTAGATTACTTGAAAAGAGATAGTTTTTATACCGGTGTCGCGGAAGGCAATATTAATAGCCAGCGCTTGATCACGATGCTTAACGTCGTTAATGACCAGCTGGTGGTTGAAGAAAAAGGATTGTACAGTGTAGAGAATTTTCTATCTGGGCGTAGATTGATGTACTGGCAAGTATACTTGCATAAAACAGGAATAGGAGCAGAGCATTTATTACAGTCGGTAATCAAGCGTATTCAAGAGCTAATGGAAAAAGAAATAGCAGTCGACCTCCCTAAGAATTTAGAATATTTTATTGTGAATCCAGATCTAGATTTTGACTCAAATACTCATGATCTTGAGAAATTTGCGTCATTAGATGATTCTGATATTTTGTCTACCTTAAAGCTGGGCAAGGATCATAAAGATTTTGTTCTTAGTGAATTGTGCAGCATGATTTTAAATAGACAGTTGCTTAAAATTAAATTTACAGACCATCAAATAGCTCCTGAAAAAGTTCAAAAACACCTAAGTCAATTAATGCTAACGTATAACTTGACCGCGCATGAGGCTTCTTACTTTGTGTTTTCCGGCAATGTTGTAAACGCAGCCTACGCAAAGACGCAACCAATAAAAATCCTGAATAAAAAAGGAAATTTAATAGAGCTCATTCAAGCAGGAAAAGAAGATAGTTTTAAAGCGTTGCTCAAAGAAGTGAAAAAATATTACTGTTGTTTTCCTAAGCTGCAAGAATGATATTAATTAGTACTTTTGCTAGAATGAAATTTACTATTAAACAGATCGCCGAAATTTTAGATGGAACCATTGAAGGAGATTCAAGTGTTGAAGTAAATAAATTGTCAAAAATAGAAGAAGGTAGTGCGGGTAGCTTAAGCTTTCTTTCTAATACCAAGTATACTTCTTATATTTACAAAACACAGGCTAGTGCTGTAATTGTAAATAAGGAGTTTGTAGTGGAACAGCCCGTAAATTGTTCTTTGATTAGAGTAGAAGATGCTTACCTCGCGTTTACAAAACTCTTGGAGTTTTATCAATTGTCTAAAATGAACAAGCAAGGAATTGAACAGCCTAGTTTTATTCACAATACAGCAACTTATGGAGATAACCTATATGTTGCAGCATTTAGTTACATAGGAGAACATGTGAAAATAGGAAATAATGTAAAGATTTTTTCCAACGTAACCATTGAAGATAATGTAACTATTGGAGATAACTGTATCTTACATTCGGCCGTACAAATTAAATCGGACACTATAATAGGTAATCAGGTGGTTATTAATTCGGGTAGTGTGATAGGTTCAGATGGTTTTGGGTTTGCACCTACCAAAGATGGTACTTACACCAAAATACCTCAAACAGGTAATGTAATTATTGAAGATCGTGTAGAGATAGGATCGCTTACTACTATAGATAAGGCTACTCTAGGAAGTACCATTATTAGATCGGGTGTAAAGCTTGACAATCAGATTCAAGTAGCTCACAATGTAGAGATTGGGGCTAATACTGTAATTGCTGCTCAAACTGGAATTGCAGGGTCGAGTAAAATAGGTAGAAATTGTAAGATTGGAGGACAAGTTGGTATTGCAGGACATATAGTAATTGAAGACAATGTAAACATACAAGCGCAAAGCGGTATAGGTAAAAGACTAAAAGAAGGAACAACAGTGCAAGGTTCTCCAGCTTTTGATTATGGAGACTGGAATAGAAGCTATGTACTATTTAAAAATTTAAGAAATATTGAATCAAGAATTTCAAATCTTGAAAAAAAATAAGCATAAATGACGGTAACAGAATTTAAGCAAACGACCATAAAAAATGAAGTGAATCTATCAGGGGTAGGTTTACATACTGGTAAAGAAGTAACTTTAGTTTTTAAACCAGCTCCAGATAATTATGGCTACGCTTTTCAAAGAGTAGATTTAGAAGGGAGTCCCGTAATCGAGGCATCCGCTAATTATGTGACAGATACTAAAAGAGGTACTACTCTAGACAAGAAGGGTGTACAAATCCATACTTGTGAACACGTTCTCGCAGCTTTAGTAGGTTTAGAAATAGACAACTGTTTGATAGAAATTAACAGTAGTGAACCGCCTATTTTGGATGGTTCATCAAAATTCTTTATTGAAGCTCTAGAAAAAGCAGGTAAAGTAGAGCTAGACCAGTTCAGAGAAGAATATGTGGTTCAAGAAAATATTTCTTACCATGATGAAGAAACAGGTAGCGAGATTATCTTGATGCCTGCTGACTCCTATCAAATTACAACAATGGTTGATTTTGGAACTAAGGTTTTGGGAACACAAAACGCAACACTTCATAAAATCAGTGATTTTAAAAAGGAAATTTCTAGTGCGAGAACATTTAGTTTTCTTCATGAAATTGAAATGCTTTTGGAGCATGGGCTAATTAAAGGAGGTGACCTTAATAATGCCATAGTTTACGTCGATAAAGAACTCTCTGAAAAAACGACAGAAAGTCTTAAAAAGGCTTTTAAAAAGGATAATATCACCATAAGGCCTAATGGGATTTTAGATAACTTAGAGCTTCATTATCCTAATGAGGCTGCAAGACACAAACTTTTAGATGTGATTGGTGACCTGGCATTGATAGGGTACAGAATCAGGGGTAAGGTGATCGCTACTAAGCCTGGGCACTTTGTCAATACACAGTTTGCTAAGAAAATGTCTAAAATCATTAAAAAGGATATCAAAGACAATGTACCTCAGGTAGATATACGAAAGGAACCTCTTATGGATGTGATGCAGATCATGGAGGTCTTGCCGCACCGTCCACCCTTTCTATTAATAGATAAAATATTTGAGCTTTCTGATAGTCACGTAATTGGATTGAAGAATGTAACTATGAATGAACCCTTCTTCGTCGGACATTTTCCTGGCCAACCAGTGATGCCAGGTGTACTTATTGTAGAAGCAATGGCGCAAACTGGAGGCATCTTAGTTTTAAGTACGGTTCCTGATCCAGAAAATTATTTGACGTTTTTTATGAAAATGGATAATGTGAAGTTCAAAAGAAAGGTGTCTCCTGGGGATACCCTTATATTTAAATGTGATTTAATTTCCCCTATTAGAAGAGGTATTTGTCACATGCAAGCTTATGCTTATGCTAATGGTATTCTTTGTGCCGAAGCTGAGTTGATGGCGCAAATTTCAAAAGTTAAATAATGAATCAACCATTAGCATACGTACACCCGGGAGCAAAAATCGCCAAAAATGTAGTTATAGAGCCCTTTACAACTATACATAACGATGTAATTATTGAAGAAGGAACCTGGATAGGATCTAACGTAACCATTATGGAGGGTGCTCGGATAGGTAAGAATGTAAGCATTTTTCCCGGTGCTGTGATTAGCGCCATTCCTCAAGATAAAAAGTTTGAAGATGAAGATACCGTCACGATCATAGGGGATAATACCACTATTAGAGAATGTGTAACGATCAATCGAGGTACTTCTGATAGAATGAAAACAATTATAGGTAAAAACTGCTGGATTATGGCTTATTGTCATATAGCACATGATTGTATCGTAGGAGACAATTGTATTTTTTCTAATAATAGTACTCTTGCCGGTCACATTACAGTAGGCGATTACGTCGTTCTAGCGGGAATGGCTGCGGTTCAGCAGTTTTGTCAGATAGGTAGTCATGCATTTGTCACTGGTGGGTCTCTAGTGCGTAAAGATGTTCCTCCTTTTGTAAAAGCCGGTCGGGAACCTTTAAGTTATGTTGGGATTAACTCTGTAGGGCTTCGTAGAAGAGGTTTTGACCTAGAAAAAATAAGAGAAATTCAAGACATCTATCGCATTCTATATCAAAAAAACTACAATGTTTCTCAGGCCGTTGATATTATAGAGGCAGAAATGAGCGCAACACCTGAGCGCGATGAAATATTAGAATTTATTAAAAACACAAAACGAGGTATCATGAGAGGGTACGTAAGTAAACAATAAGATATGGCAAGTACAAGCGACATAAGAAAAGGATTGTGTATTCATTACAATCACGATATTTTTAAAATCATTGAGTTCCTTCACGTAAAACCAGGTAAGGGTCCAGCTTTTGTAAGAACTAAATTGAAATCGGTAACCTCTGGAAAGGTGATTGATAATACTTTTTCTGCCGGACATAAAATTGAAGAAATACGTGTAGAAACACATGCTTTTCAATTTTTATATCAAGATGGGGAAGGCTACCATTTTATGAATACAGAAACGTTCGAGCAAATTATTTTGCAAGAGAACTCTTTGGACGCTCCTGGATTATTAAAAGAAGGCGAAGTGGTGAAAATTCAAATCAATACCGAAAATGATTCTCCCTTATCTGTAGATATGCCTCAATACGTTATTCTTAAAGTTACTGCTACAGAACCAGGCCTCAAAGGCAATACAGCAACAAATGCCACTAAGCCGGCAACTGTAGAAACAGGTGCTGAAGTTAATGTGCCTTTATTTATTAATGAGGGTGATATTATTAGAATCGATACTGAAAAAGGGAATTACCACGAGAGAATGAAGCAATAAGTGAAATTCCCTAAACCATACCAACTGTCGGAGATAGCTTCAATGATCAACTGTGATTATGTAGGAGAAGACCATTTTCCTGTGCTGGGAATGAATGAAATTCATGTAGTCACCCCGGGCGATATTGTTTTTGTGGATCATCCCAAATATTACGAAAAGGCTTTGCAAAGTGATGCTACAATTGTGTTGATCAATAAGCAAGTGGAGTGTCCCAAAGGCAAGGCATTACTCATTTCAGAAGATCCATTTAGAGATTTTAATCAACTCGCGATGTATTTTTTTCCTTTTCTCGCTTTCGCGAAAGCGCAACTTCCTAAAAGTATAGGTGTACATTCCCACATTCATCCTAGCGCTGCAATAGGTAGGGATGTAGTAATAGGAAATCATACCATTATCCATGCCAACGTGACTATAGGTGATCGAACTGTCATCGGAGATCACGTGATCATTAATGCTGGTGTGGTTTTAGGTGGGGACGCTTTTTATTACAAACGCCGCGCAGATGGTTATGATAAATTATTAAGTAGCGGGCGTGTAGTAATTGAAGATCATGTAGAGCTTGGAGCTAATACCACTATAGACCGAGGTGTTACGGGAGATACAACAATAGGTTATGGAAGTAAACTCGACAACCAAGTGCAAATCGGACACGATACTGTTTTAGGTAAACATGTACTTATTGCTAGTCAAACAGGTATTGCCGGTTGTGTAGTGATAGAAGACGAGGTGACTATTTGGGGGCAAGTAGGGATTACCAGCGGTGTAACTATAGGGAAGAAAGCGGTTATTTCTGCCAAGTCAGGAGTAAGTAAATCATTGGAAGGGAATAAAAATTATTTTGGTATTCCTGCTGATGATTTTAGAAGTAAGTATAAAGAAATAGCAGCTATTAAACAAATACCTGAAGCCTTAGAGCTTCTTAAAAAAATAAATAAACGCTAGTTGATATTTAACGAAAAGATAGAATATAATTTTAGGTTAACATTTCATTCTTACCTAGTTTAGCGCTCAATAAAAAATTTTTACAAATGGCTGCCTCAGCAAAGAAAATAGTGAAAAAATTTTTAGATTCTGACGTGTTTGTTAATGTTGAAAAATTTGATCATTACATACATAAAGGCTTTCAAATGCACTGGCATGCAAGTTCTGGTTACAGAGAGTTTGATTACGATGAGTACTACAGATTATGCCAGTCTACAGCTGCCTCATACGAAAGCATGAGGTCTGAGGTAACGCACATGATCAGTGATAAAAAAGAAGTAACCGCTAGATTTACGGTTTATGTAAGAACAATTGAAAACCCAAGAGAAGAAATTCCGGTAGGATACTTTATTTCTATCTTTAAGTTAGAGGATGATAAAATAATAGAGGTGCATCAAAGCAGCCACCCATCACAAGTTTAAATATAAGATTACTCCATATAAATTATAAACAATGAGCGTTTTAGTAAACAAAGATTCTAAAATTATAGTACAAGGTTTTACCGGTAGTGAAGGTACCTTTCACGCAGGTCAAATGATCGATTACGGTACCAATGTAGTAGGTGGTGTAACCCCAGGCAAAGGAGGGCAAGAACATTTAGGAAAACCAGTTTTTAATACTGTTCAAGAAGCAGTAGATAAAGCAGGAGCCGATGTTAGCATCATTTTTGTACCTCCAGCTTTTGCTGCAGACGCTATTAAAGAAGCTGCAGACGCTGGTATTAAAGTTATTATTACCATTACAGAAGGTATTCCAGTTGCCGACATGGTTCAAGTGGCAGATTATATCAAGGATATAGATTGTCGTTTAGTAGGTCCTAACTGCCCTGGAGTTATCACCCCTGGTGAAGCAAAAGTAGGGATCATGCCAGGTTTTGTATTTAAAAAAGGAAAAGTAGGTATTGTTTCTAAATCAGGAACGCTTACTTATGAAGCCTCTGACCAAGTTGTAAAACAAGGTTACGGTATTTCAACTGCCATAGGTATTGGTGGGGATCCAATTATAGGAACAACTACTAAAGAAGCGGTGGAACTTTTTATGAATGACCCAGAAACAGAAGCTATCGTTATGATAGGTGAAATAGGTGGGCAGTTAGAAGCTGACGCAGCTCATTGGATCAAAGCTACTGGTAATAAAAAACCTGTGATAGGTTTTATCGCTGGTGAAACCGCTCCTGCAGGTCGTACTATGGGACACGCTGGTGCCATCGTAGGCGGGTCTGAAGATACTGCTCAAGCTAAAAAAGCGATCATGAAAGAATGTGGAATTCACGTCGTAGATTCCCCAGCTGAAATCGGTAAGAAAGTTGCCGAAGTACTAGGATAAATGCAACAAAAACTAGAATATGTATCAATGATCTGATAGGTGTTCTAAATGGTATAAATCAACCTAATTATGAAACTATTACAAGGTAAAAACGTAATTATAACTGGCGCCAGTCGTGGTATTGGTAAAGGTATTGCTGAAGTATTTGCAAAACACGGAGCAAACATCGCTTTTACGTATGCGAGTTCTGAAGGTCCAGCCTTAGAGTTAGAAAAGGAACTTATCGCTCTAGGAGTTAAAGCAAAGGCGTATAAGAGTAATGCAGCCGATTTTAAGCAGTCCCAAGAACTTATTGATGCGGTAACTAAAGATTTTGACAGCATTGATGTGTTGATCAATAATGCGGGCATCACCAAGGATAATCTCTTGATGAGAATGAGTGAAGATGATTTTGACCAAGTCATTCAAGTCAACTTAAAGTCTGTTTTTAATATGACTAAAGCAGTACAACGCACCATGTTAAAGCAACGCTGCGGAAGCATTGTTAATATGAGCAGTATTGTTGGGGTGAAAGGTAATGCTGGACAGACTAATTATGCAGCAAGTAAAGCTGGAATAATAGGTTTTAGTAAATCGATCGCTTTAGAATTAGGGTCTCGTAATATACGTTGTAACGCTATTGCACCAGGTTTTATCGAAACAGAAATGACAGATGCGCTTAATGAAGAAACAGTACAAGGCTGGAGAAATGCCATCCCGTTGAAACGAGGTGGCACTCCAGAAGATGTTGCAAATGCCTGCGTATTCCTTGCTAGTGACCTCTCATCTTATATTACTGGTCAAACGTTACACGTAGATGGCGGAATGTTAACTTAAAAAAAAATCATGACCGTATTTTGGATCTTTATTGCTGCAGTAGTAGCTGCGTTAATAGCTCTTTTTCAATACGGTTATATAGGTGCTTCTAAAAACACCATAAGAAAACCGTGGTTTGCGCTATTGCGCTTTATCACGGTTTTTTGTATTTTATTGTTATTTATATCCCCGAGATTTGACTCTAAAACTTATGAATCTATTTTACCGCAATTGGTAATTATGGTTGATAATTCTAAATCTATTGACTATTTAGAGGCATCGCCTAGAATTCAAAAAGACTTACAAGTATTACAAGAAAATAAGGCGCTTAATTCAAAATTTGAGATGCAAGTCTTCCAGTTTTCAAACGCTATTCAACCTTTTGATTCCCTAAGTTTTGATCAACCTGATACGGATTTAAATAAAGCGATTGAACAACCTCAGAAACTTTTTAAAGACCGAAATAAAGCTATCGTTATTCTTACAGATGGACATCAAACTACTGGAAGTAGCTATGCGTATGCTTCAGTAGGTGATAAAACAAGTTTGTATCCAGTCATTTATGGGGATACGACCTCTTATGCTGATGTACAGATCTCCAATATAAATGTGAATAGGTATTCCTATCTCAACAATGAGTTTCCAGTGGAGGTATTTCTAGCCTATGAAGGCACTGAAGAGGTTACTTTAAACCTCACAGTAACTCAAGGAAATATAACACTACATGAACAAACATTTTCTTTTAACGCAAAACAACGAGCTGCGACTGCCAGTTTTAACTTAACGAGTACTTCTGTGGGGACACAATCAATGCGTGCAAGTATAGAAAGCTTATCGGGGGAGAAAAACACCAAAAATAATTATCGAAGTTTTGCAGTAGAGGTTATTGATCAACAAACCAATGTGCTTATTTTAAGCGACCAACTGCATCCCGACATCGGAGTGCTCAAGAAAGCGATTGAATCGAACCAGCAACGTAAGGTAAGCATCAAGAACACCGCAGATAATTATGATTTGAATGAATACAACTTGATAGTGATGTATGGTGTGAGTTCCGCTTTCGCGAAAGCGTTTACTCAAATAGAGCAGATGAATAAAAATACTTGGATCATCACCGGAGCAGTTCCTGATTGGAATTATTTAAATGCCAATAACTTGGCATTTCAAATAGAGGCAAGCAGTGAATACGATGAAGCACAACCCATTCTCCATGACGCCTATGCTACTTTTAATTTAGAGCAACTTAATTTTGATGATTATCCTCCCGTAAAGGTTCCTTTTGGCGAATTGGTATTCAATACCAATGCAGCGGTGCTTTTTTATAAACAAATAGGAGGGGTCCCGACCACACAACCTATATGGTTTACCTATGAAAATGCCGATTCTAAGCATGCGGTCACTTTAGCGAGTGGTTTATGGAGGTGGAGAGGCCAAAGTTTTCTTAATAATAAAGACTTTAAAAATTTTGATGACCTAGTAAGTAGTCAAGTTCAGTATCTTGCAAGTAATAAAAATAGAAATCGGTTAGAAGTTTCTTATGAATCTTTTTATTATCAGAATAATGCTATTAACTTGAATGCTCAATACCTAGACAAGAATTATGAGTTTGAAGATAATGGGATTATAAACATGGTCTTAAGTAATAAAAAAACGCAAGAAACACTTATAAGGCCTTTTGTATTGAAAGGTAATTCCTATACAGTGGACTTAAGTGGTTTAAGCGCTGGAGATTATGTGTTTAAGGTTCAAGTAGAAAATGACTCATTATCTCGTTCTGGATTTTTTAGTATTTTAGATTTTGATATAGAGATGCAACAAGTAACTGCTAGCGATGTTGGCATGAAAAAGTTAGTTGGGCCTTCAAATGTGTTTTATCAAGGACAGATGGAGCAATTGATCGTTCAATTAAATAGTGACCCATTATTACATACAGTAGAAAGAGCAACTATAAAGCAAAACAGTTTAATTGACTGGAAGGCAGTGTTGATGGTGATTCTTTTATTGTTGGGTGTAGAGTGGTTTTTAAGGAAATATAACGGATTAGTTTAAAAAAGAGAATTATGCAAAAATTACCCAAAGCAGCAGTATTTACCTTAGTAGGTTTAGTTATACTGGCAATTATTATTATCAAAAGTTCAGTTGTTATTGAATCTGGACAAGCAGGTGTCTTGTTTAAAACACTAGACAAAGGTGTAGATAGAGAAAACACTTATGGTGAAGGATTTCACATTATTGCACCTTGGAATGAAATGATCATTTATCCAGTAAGGCAACTTTCTGTAAGTGATAAAATGAGAGTACTTTCAGTAAACGGTCTGGAAGTAACTGTAGATGGAACCGTATGGTACCAACCAGAATACAGCAAATTACCTTACTTACACCAAGAAAAAGGGCGTAATTATGAGTCTGCTATTCTCGCTCCAGCCATAAGTGCTGCAGCTAGAAGTGTGGTAGGACGTTATACCCCAGAACAATTGTATTCCAGTAAACGGGATGTCATTCAAAACGAAATTCTTGAAGAGGTACAAATAGAATTAGCCGCTCAATACATCCAAGTGAACAGAGTATTGGTTGAGGATGTCACGTTACCGATTAAAATTAAAGAGGCTATCGAGCGCAAATTGCGTCAGGAACAAGAGTCCTTAGAATATGAATTTCGCTTAACTAAGGCAGCTAAAGAAGCTGAAAGACAAAGAATAGACGCAGAAGGAAAAGCAGTAGCCAACAAAATTCTTAGTGCCTCTTTAACCGATAAAATTTTAACTGAAAAAGGGATTGAAGCTACTTTAGAATTGGCTAAATCTCCTAATTCCAAAGTCATTGTAATTGGTGGCGGTGAAAACGGTGGTTTACCTATCATACTAGGCAATCAGTAAAACAAGTCGATTTTAATACATTTAAAAAAAGTCCCATTTCATAGGTTATGAAGTGGGGCTTTTTACATTTGGTAAAGTGAATTATCAAGTGGTAATTCGATAGATTCCAATAAAACAGTTTCAGAAAAAAGTCACTTAAAACAAGGGATAGGATCCTTTTTTATGGAAATATGCGGGTATCTGCAATACCGACGATCACCATGTCGTGAGCATCTGTGATGCGTTTGAACTAGTTGAGCATTACAAATGCCTAAAAAAATTAGCATGCTTTACAAAACCGCGCTAATCAGAAGTTATCAAATTTCTACTTACTTCACCTAGCCTTCAACTTCAACTTACATTTAGGTTTAAGTTTAAATTTAATCTACGACCCATAAATCCTGGTATCTGCAATACCAACGATCACCCATTTATCATCGATAAAGAAAAGGGTAAACTTATTGGTCCCGATGTGAGAGAGGAAATTAT
>Ga0136655_1000024_pt1 | contig 58078 bp, 50 predicted proteins | sample CPBDNA_2_FD_94863 | JGI IMG/M metagenome (GOLD analysis project Ga0136655, IMG submission 94863) | Freshwater to marine salinity gradient microbial communities from Chesapeake Bay, USA - CPBay_Spr_15_0.8_DNA (version 2) | ecosystem: Environmental > Aquatic > Marine > Coastal | place: USA... | reverse complement strand
CTGCTTTTCTAACAGTAACTGCTATATCCATTCAACTGCTGATGATTTATAATTTTAAACATCAACATAATTTTGGTGGATTTGAGCACTTTTCTGAGCTTTTTAGGTAATTCCCACCCCTCACCTAAATCTAATTAATGGCAAAAGTGCCAATCATGCTGGAGGTATTGAAAATTATGGTATCTTGACCCTCAACAGTTGCCAAATTTCTGGCAATCAAAGTGCCACCAAAGGTGGAGGGGTTTATAGTGATTCGCTAGCTAGATTGGTAATAATCAACAGTATTATTTCTGGCAATTTAGCGAGAGATGGTGGTGGTATTTACAGTAGGTCGAGTATAGTGGAAATCATTAATAGCACCTTTTCTGGAAATAGCGCCACCGAAAATGGAGGAGGTTATTATGTTTATGGAGGGACGCTGGATATAGGCAATACTATACTTGCGCTTAATAATAGCGGCAACGATGGAGCAGATGTATATAAAAAAGGCAATGGAAATGTCGTCATCTGTAATTTTAATTTAGTTGGAGATGCTACGGGTTTAGAAACAGTCATTAGCGAAGGAACTATTACCAATTTGGATCCTTTATTCCAACAAGAAGTACCTACTGCCCCTTCCATCGAAGGTAATTTAAGTTTACAAAAATGCTCTCCTGCGGTTAATTCGGGTAATAATATTTTACCTCCATTGGGACTTTCAAAGGACATTGCTGGCAATGCACGAAAGGTCGATGCCTTTATTGACCTTGGTGCTTTTGAATACCAAACGGTTGGGCCTCATATAGTTACACGCAATCTTTTTACCACTATATGCTATGGAGATGGTCTCTTTTTTAATAATAAAATTTTAACCGAATCAGGTACATTTAAAGATACCGTAACTACAAAATATGGTTGTGATACCATTATTACCTTAAATTTATCGGTTCTAGCTCCCAAAACAGGCATAGTTAAGTATAGTGGCTGTTCTGGAGATGGCTATGTCTACATGATTAATGGAACAACTTATGATGAATTGAATCCTACAGGAACAGAAATGATGTTGACCGAAAATGGTTGTGATTCTATTATTACTGTTAATTTGACTTTTCATGAAAGGAGTATTCATCAGCTCAATTATGAAGGTTGTTCGGAAGATGGTTTCAGTCAAGTGGTTAATGGCACTACTTACGATATTAATAATCCAAGTGGAATTGAAAATATGACCAGTACACAGGGTTGCGATTCTGTAGTAACGATTGATTTTTTATTCCATACTTCGAGTACCGAACCCCTAAATTATACTGGCTGTAGTGGAGATGGATATAGCAAGATGATAAATGGTACTACTTATGATGAAGCCAACCCAACGGGAACAGAAATATTCTCCAATGCGGTTGGCTGCGATTCTGTCGTAACGATAGATTTAAGATTTAATGCTTTAAGTTTAGATAATGAATTAGACATTTTTGGAAACCATGAAACTATTTGTGAAGGTAGTTCCTTTAAATTGTTCACCAATATGATGGGGCCTGATATTGCTTATCGTTGGACAATCATGGGAGATACCACTTTTAGTAGAATGACAACTGGTCCAATTTTTACCATTGAAGCTGCCGATGCTTCCTTGCATACCGCCAATTATCAAGTGGAAGTCCTGACCAACGAATGTGCCTCTCTTCCTTCTGCACCTATACAAATTCAGGTGCAAGCTAAACCATATTCGCCTGTTGTCTCCATTCCAACGACAGTTTGCATGGGAGATTCCTTAAAATTAACGGCAGCTAAAGTTAAAAATGCCGAATATTTCTGGTCTGGCCCGATGGATTTTGAAACCAAGGAACAAGCCCCGCTCATTAAAAAAGCAAGTGCCTTACACGCTGGGATTTATCAGGTAGCAATTGCTGTTAATGGCTGTTTATCTGACCCCGTAGCTACCCAAGTGGACGTTAAGGCTTTGCCTACTGCCCCTCTTGCTGCCTATAATGGCCCCATCTGCGAAGGGGAAACATTAAGGATATTCATTGAGAACAAGGCGAACAATGCTACTTATACTTGGTATGATAACGACGAAAAAGTATTGGGAACTGGCGATAGCTTAGTTTTTTCTAATGCCCTACCTGAACTTTCAAAAACGTATTATGCTAGTGTTGAACAAAATGGCTGTGTTTATGCCTCAGGAGACGACCCTGAAGCACCAGATGCCGCTTTTGTAAATGCCCTAGTTGCTAAACGAGAATCAGTTGCTGCTTATGCAGGTATAGATGTTACGGTATGTGCGGATGATTTTTTCCTAACTGCCACCGAAATACCAGATAGTTTGTCTCTAACTGGTCAATGGCGAGCGATTGATAACGACTTTATTTGGATTACTGATCCGAATGAAAGTAGCACCCCTGTTGGCAATTTAGCAAATGGAGTCAATCATTTTATTTGGGAAATTGGTAATGCCAGTTGTGGAGTACTAGCCGCGGATTCTGTTGCGATTACTTATGTCGGTACACCCGTTTTAACAGCCGATTTTGCAGAAACGCCTTTTAATCGAATGGTAGATATAGCAATATTAGAAAATGATATTTTAGATAATAGTGGATGGCGAATTGATAGTGTTTCTGTACCGATGGGTGGAGAAACTTCTATAACTAGCAATAATACCATTACCTATTTCCCCTATAGACATTTTGCTGGAAAAGATTGGTTTACTTATACCGTTTGTAGTATAATATGTCCAGATAAATGTGCCACCGCCACCATTAATGTTAATGTAATAACGGATGAAAACTGTATGGCTCCGAATTTAATCACGCCCAATAGCGATGGATTAAATGACAGTTTTATTGTTCCTTGTACAGGGCTTTATCCAGGCAGCGAACTCATTGTTTTTAATCGCTGGGGACAAGAAGTTTACCGCAATCAAGATTATCGAAATGATTGGTATGGGACTTATAAAGAACGCCCCTTACCTGTCGGTACTTACTTCTACCAGTTATTATTAAATAATGAAGACCGAACTAAGCTGCAAGGACATGTTTATGTACAGCGAGAGTAACCTTGGTCTCGATATTTTAGGAAACAGTAAAATAGTTTATACCTCCCCAATACGAAATATTACCGGCTCAAAATGATTTGAATGGAGAGTTGTCGCTTAGACCGCTGGTCTGAGCGATATTTAACCCACCTAAATCACTTTGAGCCATATTACCTCCCTTCCGCTCAACTACCGATACGTATTAATTTCAAGAATTTTTATTAATTGCTAAATAATCCCATTCGGGATTCCAAAAGCCACGGATTCTGTACTTAGACGGAACAGGCACAATGATTTCCGATAAATCGAAGACAATTTTTTGCGATTACATCTTAGGAAAAATCATTTGCAGTCAACCTGTTACGCAAGCACATGAACCAGCAACTCATATCCTTTTTAATCTCTTAAAAAAAAGAAAAGATGAAAAAATATATACGAACGATACAAGATAATAAAAACCCTTCCTACACTAATTCCTTCAAAAAAGCAGCGCTGTATTTAACCTTTGGCTTACTTTGCAATTTCAGCGTAAATGCCCAACAAGATGCCCAATTTACCCAATTTATTTTTAATAAAATGACTTATAATGCCGCTTATGCGGGAAATAATTTGGGGGCTAATTTATCGGTCATTCATCGACAACAATGGGTCGGTTTAGCAGGTGCGCCTGTTAGTAGTGCCGTTAATTTTAGTACTAGATTACCCAATAAACGGGTCGGTTTAGGCTTTACTTATATCCATGATGAAATTGGACCAACTAAATCTTGGGCGGCCAATTTTGCTTATGCTTATCGCATCACCTTACCTAAAGGCGAACTGGCAGTAGGTTTACAACTTAATTTCCGACAATATCGGGTTAATTGGGGGGAAGCAGTCACCATCCACCAAAATGACCAGCTAATTCAGGAAGCCAAAAGCTCTAAAATTTTACCTAATACTGGTTTTGGGGTGTATTATGAAACCGAGAAATTTTATGTGGGATTATCTTCCCCGCATTTTGTAAATGGCGACCTAAGCTTAGTAGAAAATTTTGTCTCTGACGTGGAAATGTCAGCTTTAGAAGTACCCCATTATTATGCCATGGCGGGATATATCTTCAAAATAAATGAGGCCGTAAAATTTCAACCTTCTATACTATTTAGTATCGTAAAAAATACACCGCTGAGTGCGGACTTAAATCCTATGTTGATTTTGCAGGATAAATTATGGTTTGGGTTTAATTTCCGTTTTGGTGGGTCAACGGTTAGAGGTTTGGCGGAATCCATTGATTTTTTGCTACAATATCAGGTGACGCCTGCCCTTCGCTTAGGGGCAGCTTATGACCAATCCCTTTCTGAAATTAAATTGATGACGGATGGTACTTTTGAATTTTATGCCCATTATAGTTTTACAAAAAATAAGGCGGTGGAAGGTAAACCTAAGTATTTTTAGGTTGGTTTTTATTACATCCAGCTAGGTTGTTCAATGGGAAGCAATCCCGCAAAAAACGCCAATTATACCGTTCTCTATTTTTCATACGTTTTATATTAGGCTTTATTTCATTTATTCAAAAAACACCCCTATACCCCTAAATATTCAAACAAATTATTATTCCATTCATCGGAGTAAAGCTTAGTGTAAAACTACTTTTATGACCAGAATTTTAAGCGTATTCAGCTTTATTCTTTGTTCTTTTTCAACAATTTTTGGGCAAATAATTCTAGAAGGCATCGTCACCGATGAACAAAACGAACCACTCCCTTTTGTCAATATTTTAGTCAATGACAGTCAACAAGATGGCGTCAATTCCGATATTGATGGTCGATTTATTATTGATAAAGAAACAGTTATTAATAGTTTAACATTCAGTTATTTAGGCTATGAAAATCTCATCTTAAAAGCACCTTTTAAAAAACCTTTACAGGTAAAAATGTTTGGCACTGCTTACCATTTTGAGGAAGTGGTTGTTACCGCAGGAGAAAACCCTGCGCATCGAATTATTCGTAAAGCCGTCGAAAATCGGGATAAAAATGACCCTGAAAGATTGGGCAGTTACCAATGTCAGACTTATAATAAAATTTCGATGACTTTTGTGCCAAAGGAGGCAGAAATGGCCGCTTATTATCAAAAAAAGGATACTACTAAAAAATGGGTCAAAAAAATATACGAAAAGAAAAAACAATTGCAAGCGGCTTTTAAAAAACACGATTTGATGTTGATAGAATCAGTAACCGACCGATTCTATAAAGCCCCTTTTGACCATCGGGAAAATGTGCTACATAATCGAGTTTCTGGTTTTCAACAATTACCGATTACCTCGGTGGCAACTGCCGCACAACCTTTTTCTTTTCACCAAGAAAATCTACTTATTTTTGAAAATACGTATTTGAATCCTATCAGTAAAGGGAGTACGAATAAATATTTTTTTGAAATAATTGATACCTTATTTCAGCAGCAAGACACCCTTTTTGTGATTACGTATCAACCCAAAAAAGGTAAGAATTTTTCGGGATTGAAAGGCGTCCTTCATATTCATTCCAATCAATATGCTATTCAAAGTGTCATTGCAGAACAAGCCGATGATCGATTATTAAAATTTAGAATTGAGCAAAAATATCAATTGGTTGATGGCAAACAATGGTTTCCTGAACAGCTCCATTTTGAAGTGTTTTGGGAAAAGGTGGGCAACCTTCAACTCAAATATTTAGTAGCGGGGAAAACCTATATCAGCCAAGTACAAATTAATCCAATTTTAGAAGAAAAATTATTTAAAAAAGCAGAACATTTTGTCTTTGAGCCAGCGACTAAAACCACGCCAGATTCTATTTGGAATAAATATCGAACAGAACCATTAAGCAAAAGAGAATCAACTACTTATGCCGTATTAGACAGTATTGGTACGAAGTATAAGTTTGATACTTGGGTCAAACGGGCAGGCGCTTTAGCAGAAGGCCGTTTCCCTGTTGGAGCTTTAGATATTTTAATCAAAAACTCCATTGCTTTAAATAATTACGAAGATGTCCGAGTCGGTGTAGGTTTAGTGACTAGCCGAGACTTATTTAAACGATTTGAAATCGGTGGTTATGCGGGCTATGGCTTGGCAGATAAGACTTGGAAATACGGAGGGAATGTAGCTTGGTTTTTTGATGAAAATAGGGATACAGAATTACGACTTATTTATAAAAAGGACTTAAAAACACCTGGGGGATTAGATTTTGGGTTTAGTGGGAATTTAGCATCCCAACGGTTTTTTAGCAATCAGTTATACACCCGAACTTTTAAAGGAATCCGATTTGAAAGTTATCCCTTCAAGTATTTTAGAATGGGGCTAGGCTTTAGCCAACAAAATTATATACCGACCGATAATTACACGTTTGACGGTGTCCAACAAGGGTTTAATTTTACGGAGCTAAATGTCAAAATGCGCTATGCCTTTAATGAGAAATTTATTCGTTTTTTAGGCTTTCGACTAAAAGAAAATTCTAAGTTCCCCATACTTTCTCTGAATTATACCAAAGGTTTCGATAATATATTAGGCGGTAAATTTGATTATTCCAAAGTATTAACTTCCGTTCAACATCAATTTAGAACTAAACATTTTGGAAAGACGATTTACCGCATAGAAGGAGGTTGGGTGAATAAACCCGTTCCGCTTTTTTTACTATTTAATAGCCCTGGATTTGGTAAAGATTTTAATATTTTAGGCGGTCGAAATGTTTTCCAGACGATGGAATTAAATGAGTTTACCTCTGACCGTTTTGTAAATGTTTTTTTCCGACACGAATTTGGCGCTTTATTGTTAAAAGGTAAAAAGTTTCAACCAGAAATTGCCGTAGAACATAATATGACTTTTGGCAACTTAAAAAATAGCGCTATTCATCAAAATGTGCCTTTTAAAACTTTAGAAAAAGGGTATTTTGAAGTTGGTTTAGTCGCAGATAATTTAGTGCGAATTAAGGTATTTAATATGTATTATTTGGGGTTAGGATTTGGCATGTATTATCGGTATGGGCCTTATCAATTGGATAACTTTAAAGATAATGTGGCGATGCGGTTGACGATTGATATTAGTAAATAAAAATCAAATTTTCTTATACCCATAACTGTAACAGGGCAATTGCTTTCGCAACTGCCCTGCTTTTAGGATATTACACAAAAAATTAACAAACTTATAGCCAAGACTTTCTAAATAGCTTTGGCTTATAAAAAAATTAAGGTGAGATTTATTTTACGACCAAAGTTGGAATGCTATTATTCCGATTGACCAATCGTTCCGTAGTACTTCCCATCAGCAATAATTCCAATTTAGAATGCCCTTTTGCGCCCATGATTATTAAGTCTGTTTTATAAGCTTTCGCTTTTTGCATCAGATAATAAGCGATGTTTTTATTTCCTTGTAATAAAGTTATTGGATGAATCTCCTTTTGAATTTCTGGTAGTTTTTCTGCAAAAAAGTTATCGAAAGCCTCTCGATGACTACTTTCTATATTTTTTCTAAATTTGGCAGCGGATTGATTAATGGTATGGGGTGCAAAATAGGGTTCTTGATACACATTTAGCACCTGAACAATCACAGGTGTAGGCATCCATTCTTTGATGGCTACGGCAAATTTTAATGCTCGGATTGAATTTTCAGAAAAGTCAAAAGGGACTAATATTTTTTCTAAAACAGGTTCAGCATTTTCGGGGACTAATAAGACATTAGCGGTCGTTTGGCGAATGATATTCTTTGCATTTATTTGATGTCTTCTGGTATCTGCATTTTTACCCACAATTACTAAATCTGCTGCCGCTTCATTCGCTTTTTCTATCAGTTTTTCTACGGGCGAACCTTCGCTAAGGATATAATTGAGCTCGGTTTCTGGCTGTTTTTGCCAAACATTATTGACCGTTGCTTTTAATTCTTTTTCTAAATCGTCCAATTGTTGTTCATCTAGTTTCCAAAGGGAATTAGCATAGATTCCTCCTAACGGATAACCTGTTATTGGATTACCCAAATACGGCAAAATATTTTGATGAAAGTAGGGGGCAACATGTAAAAAAGTAACCTTTTTAAATGGTAAAATTCGGCTTAAAAAATTGACATATTTTAAAGTAGATGGCATAGTTTCATCTAATCGCATGCCCATGATTACTTGTTGGAAAGCCAATGATTGTTTAGCAGCCAATTTAGCCTGTCCATTCGTTTTTACTACTGGATTTTTCATATTTGTTGATTTGTAGAAGTTTATTGAAAATAAAAAACCATCCCCTTCAGTCAGTCTCTGAAGACCCTACCAAAAAGGATGGTCAATCCCATGAACATATCCAAAAATTCGTTATTCAATTTTTTCGAAGGCGCCATCGAAACAACGCTACCAATCCTTCCAGCCAAGCTGCATTTCAGCGAACTTCCGTACTAGAAGAATAATCAAACACCTAGGAATTTGCCATAAGATTTTTCTTTATTTATTTTTGCAGCATGTCTTAGTTTAGACCGAGGTTTTATAAAAACTAACCCTAGGCTTTTTATAAAACCTCAATGGTCTGAACTTAAATTGAAAAACCATCATCCATCATTATTTTCCATAAGGAACAAAACAGACTTCCTTACTCTTTTACGATGAAGTCTCAGAGGGTAATTAGAATAATAGCTATTTCAAAAATCAGTACTTTAAAAAGAAAATTTGGGGGATTCCTCTACTTGTCTTTAATCGCTGATTAAATAGGGGGGAATTAGCCGTAACTTCCTTCCTAAAGTATTGATGATATAAAGGTCTGACTTTTCCAATACCTTTGAGTTGATAAAAGTCACCGAGAATGGGTGAGTTTTGTCATTGCCAGACAATATAGGTTAAGCTACTCTTTAGAATAGCTTGCCGATAACTGAATTTTATGCAGTTCCCTCTTTCAAAGATTGAAATTTTTCTGCTTTCAAGACTTCTTTCGCAAATCGGAAGAATTCTGTTTTAAGCATTCTATAAGTGTTTTCCAGTTCCATCATTTCTTCTGCTAAAATCGCATGTTGCTGCCGATAAGCTGTTTCGTCTTTAAAATAAAAACTTTTCATAATAACGGCTAATTCTGCCTCATGCCCTTCTATTCTATCTGTTTCCGTATCTAAAGTTCGTTGTTTTAACTCATTAATTTTTACTAATAAAGGCTGTAGCGTATGTTCTTTGTCTTGCGAAAGAAAATAGAAGAAATGGTCTTCCGCCAAATGAATCATAAAGGCAAAATCTTGTTTCCAAAATTCGAGGGTACTCAACCATCTACGACTTTCTTGATGCAATTCGGCTTTGCTCATTCTCTGAATGTAGGCGGTACTTGTTGATGTATTTTTCATGATTGCTCTTTTATTAAAAAATGAAATGGTAGAACAAAAATGCGGTAGTGAAAACTAAAATATAATGAATATTATCATTAGAACAAGGTGATAAAAATCATCAATTTTTAAAATAAGAAGGAAGATATTTGGCCATTGTTTTATTCAATAGGCTACGGTAATTGGTCAATAAAAAAGGGTAGGAGCGCTTATTGCGCCCCTACCCTAACACACTATGAAACACTATTAGTTTGATAAACAAAATTTGAAAGACAAAAAAATACGAAAAGCAAAGAGGTAAAAGAGTTTAAACTCCTTCAACTCCAAAGGAATTTTGGAATTTGGTTCCAAAAAAAGGCGGCAGCCGATATATTGCATATCGGACTGCCAGCCATAACCCCAAAAAACCAAATGAAAACAATTCTTTTACTCGGCTTGCAAATAGAGAGAATCTAAGTAAATATTGATAATGCCATTCTATGAGTATTTATTGTTTAACGGTATAAAGCTAGGGTTTAGTTCTAAAACAATAAAAGAAAAATCTGATTAAAAGTGATAAAAAAATAGTTTAAAAATGAGAATTTCTAAGGTAGTTAAATTAATCAATTTATTGAATATCAACGAATTAAAGCTACTAAGAAAACAACTAGTTCGTGATAAAAAATCGAGACTTTTGCAGCTACTAAACCTGCTAAATAAACGAAAAAGATTTGCTCAGCATGCGGATTTCCGTTCCAATATTTACGAAAAATTGTATGGAAAAAAGTACGACAAAGCAAAAGATTTTCGATTGAGAAATGAATTTCGTTTGCTTAAAGAGGTAATAGAAAAATTTTTAGCGATTCAAAATTGCCAGCAAGAGATTCAACAAAAACCCAATGCTTTTCATTATTATTTATTACGGGCGCTGCAAGAAAAACGAGCATTGGATTTATTCCAACAAGAATATAAAACGACCTACGAAGAAGCCTTAGTTTCTATGGATTATCATCTAGCCTACATTCTTAATCGGCTTAATTTTAATAATTATACCAACCTGCTGCATGAAAAAGAAAAGAACCTGAAAATTGCCGAAAAATTGAATCAGTTGGAATTAACGAACCTAAGTAGCTTTTACCTGACGGCTTATCGAACGCATCAAGTTCATACGGCTTTTTTAGAACAGATTTGGCATCCATTTTCTTTGCAAGATCAACCTCAACAATCAGTACAAATTGATTTTCAACCTTTTGAAAATGAATATGCTGCTTATCTTTTCAAAAAGGCACAATGTTATTTATTAAAAGGAGCTGCAAAAATTGAGTTGCTAAAAGATTGTTTAAAAGTAGCTTTGAAAAAACAAAAACAGCATACTGTTTTTAAAGAAGAAGTGAAATTCTGTTTATCTGAATTGGCACAAGAACATCATCGGATTTTTGATTTTGAGCATGCTAGTCCTTATTATAAAGCATTTTTTGAATTAGATTTAGCTCCTGAAGACCCCTATCGCATGGCTGTCGTAACGGATTATATCGCCAAATTATTAAAGCAAAATCGACTACCCGAAGCTATAGAACGGATAAATCGAGAAGCCCCCATTGTCAATACGGTAGAAAAATATCGCATTCGATTAAAATGTTTAAAAGTTGCTGCTTTTGCCTTTGATAACAACTCCCAAGAGTTATTTGCAGAACTGCCTCAATCCTTTTCGGAATATAGCCTATCCGCTAAATATTTCTTTTTGTTCTTTTATGTTATTCATGCCTTTCTAATTGGTGATTTGTTGAATGCCAATAGAGAATTAGACAATTTATTAGCCGCGCTAAAACGCAAGAAAAATGGACATTTAAAATTGCTACCAATTGGTCGATTTATAAAGCAGTTTTTACAGGCGACTCCTCTGCCAGCAATGAAAGAAAGAAATGAATTATTGACGAATTTAAAGGCGGAAGTGGCTCCTTTTTCCCATAAAGCTATTCCTGAAATCAAGGGTTATTTGCCTTTTGTTTGGCTACAAAGCGTATTAAATAAGCAATAATTTTAGGTATCAAAAGTCATCCTTTCGGGGTGATATAAATCACCAATAAAAGTAGTGGAACTGCCTAATTTTGAGCATATGAATTCGCTATTACTAAGAATCCACTAAAATTCTACTAATGAAAAAGATATTACACCCAACCGATTTTTCAACCCATAGCATAGATGTACTACATTATGCTTTAGAATTAGCTAAAAAATTTGAAGCAAAGTTAATAGTCGCACACGCTTTTGGTAGACCAGAATTTGCTTCAGATGGTACACCAAAACCGATAGACCAAGCGGGGGAAATGCTAGAAGTCTTGACTAATTTTGTAAATAGTCACAAAGCAAAAAAATACCAATCAATAGAGATAGAGTATATTGTAGAAGTTGGTTTTCCACCAGAAACAATTTTGGATATAGTGGCGAATGAAGGAATCAGTTTAGTGGTCATGGGCATGGCGAGTAAGGACGATATAGCTAAGAAATTATTTGGCTCCGTCGCAAGAAAAGTACTCAAAAGAGTAGATTGTCCAATCCTATTAATTCCAACTAATTTCAGGTATAAAAAGCCGAACAAAATCGCTTATGCGACCAATTTTTTATTTAAAGATATTAGTGCCTTGAGTGCTTTAGAAAAATGGGCGAGTATTTTTGGTGCTAAAATACATTGCTTACATCTAGCGGAATTTGACGAAGAAATAGCTGCTGCCAAAGCCAATATGGCTATTCTAGAAGCTGGTTTTAAGAATGCTAGAATCACCGATTTTGAAGTTGTTAAGGGTCAGTTGGTAACAGATACAGCTGCTTATTTAGAAAAAGAAAATATAGAAATGGTCGCCATGCTTTCTCGTAAACGCAATTTATTACAGCGGATTGTCGAAGGCAGTAATGCCCAACAAATGGCTAAGCAAACTAGTGTGCCTTTATTGGTTTTGAAAGGCGACGTTTTTGCGCCTACTAAGTGGGAGACAGTGGTGGATGAGGTGGAGATTCCTTTGTGGGAACGGGATTAGTTGGCTATATTTTTGGGCATATCCAAATCATAAATCTTAAATCATAAATCCATCGGGCTTTTACGTGATAGATTTATGATTTATGAACTGTGATTTAAGATTTGCTGCCAATTCAACATCATTATTTGTTCAAAATCATAGGAGGGGAATATATCAATCTCTCCATAATACTGAACAACCGAACTCCACGGTAGGCAGGAGGAATATTTTTACTTTTTTTTCAGATATGATTTAGTAAGTTTGAGTAACTTAGAATCCTTGAAATTCCCAAAAATTATCAACTAAACTTCCCTCCTCATCCGTCAAGACGTCCAAATATAATTCACTTAAATCAATCGCATTGCTATAGTGTTCAACGGTGTTACAAGTCACCACTTTTTCAATGCCCGTAGCCATTAAATCCAAATAAGCAGCGCTTGCGAAAATCGCATGCACGCCTACGCAAACGGGTGCTTTCATTCCAGCATTTAAAAGGTGTTTGACCGTCTGCATCATTGTTCGAGCAGTTGAAATAATGTCGTCGATTAAAACAGGCGTATGATTCTTATATTCAGCGACTTGTGGAATGGAAACCGTTACGTCCCTATCCCCTTTTCGTACTTTTTCCAAAACGATAAAAGGCAAATCTGCTAAACTCGCCACTTCCGAAACCCATTGATGACTTTCTGAATCAGGACCGACTAAAATAGGGTTTTGGACATTCGCTTTTATCCAATTCGCCACGGGTTGAGCAGCATGTACGACTTTAGTTGGAATGGAATAAACTTCTTCCAATTTAGAAATTCGATGCAAATGTGGGTCAACTGTAATTAGACTATCGGCAAAACTGGAAATTAAGGACGCAAAATATTTAGCGGTCACCGCCTCCCCTGGTTTAAAAATTTTGTCTTGTCGCATATACGCCAAGTACGGGGCTAATAAACAAATATGTTTTGCGCCTTGGTCTTTTAAAGTTTTAGCTAAAAAGTAAAGGGGTAATAATTTATCGTCAGGTCTGTCTAAAGTACAAACCAAGATTACTTTCTTACCAGCAACGGGTGTTTGGATACGAATATAAGTTTCACAATCAGGAAATTCTCTAAAAGAAAATTGTCCTTCTTCAATGTCTAGTTTTTTAGCTAACTGATGAGTTAAGGATTGATTGCCTGGTAAGGAAAAAAGGATGGTATTCATATTTGAATGGTTTGATTGTTAAATGGTTATATGGTTACATTGCTTCATTCATAACAATAAAACCATACAGCAATAAAACAATTAAGTGATCGTCAAAATATCCGATTGTTGCGCTAAATATTTTAAAGTATAATTTAATTCTCCTTGGGTATCGGTATAAATAGTAAATAGGGCTTCTCCTTTTTTAATTTTATCTCCCATTTTTTTATGCAAAATCAACCCTGCCCCGAGGTCAGAGGGTGCACCACTCAATTTTGCAATCATTGCCAATCTTCGATTATCAATAGTCCTTAAAATACCCGCTTTTTCGCTATAAATTTGATGAACAATAGGTGATAGTTTCGGGGTTTTAAAACCGCCTTGTACTTGACAGATTGCTAGGAATTTTTCGTAGGCGCTACCTGATTGTAATAGTTGCTGCGCTGCGAATTTTCCTTGCCCAATGGATACTTCATTGGCTAATTCCAAAATTGCACCAGCGATTAAAATAGCTCGGTCTTCCAAGTCTTTTGGTCGATTTTTGTCCCCTTTTAAAACTGCTAATACATCTAAGGCCTCTGGAACTGGACCAATACCATTTCCAACAGGTTGAATGCCATCTGTAATAATGACTTCTACTTCCAAACCTATTACTTGCCCAACCACGGTAAAATAATATTTGAGTTTGTGGGCATCTACTAAAGTGCGCACTTTTGCAGTTTCGCCTACTGGAATATCAATGACTACATGGGTGGAGCCAGCCGCCGCCTTTTTAGATAATACAGAGGCAATCATCAAGCCTTCCCCATCAAAATCCAATGCCTTTTCTATCTTGATTAACAAATCATCAGCGGGACTTAATTGGACTGCCCCACCCCAGACCATACAACCACCTTCTTGATTGACAACTCTTTTAATGTCTTTCAAAGTTAGACTCACATTGGTCATGGTTTCCATTACATCTGCCGTTCCTGCGGGGGAAGTAATTGCCCGAGAAGATGTTTTGGGAATGGTCAATCCCGCGGCAGCGACAATAGAGACGACAATAGGTGTCGTTCGATTGCCTGGTAAACCTCCTACACAATGCTTATCAACAATCATTTTCTTTTTCCATTTGAGTTTTTGCCCTATATTAACCATTGCTTTGGTCAATGCTGCAATCTCATGAACATCCATATTGTCACCCGAACAAGTGGTAATAAATGCTGCCATTTGCACCCCAGAATAATGTCCTAAAGTGATGTCTTTTATAATGGCACTCATATCTGATTCATTTAGTCGTTTTCCATAAATTTTGGAACGCACTAAACTCATAGATTCCACGGGATGTAAATGGGCAATGGCTATTTTATCCCCTTCTTTTACACCTAAAGCTTTCCATGCACTTTCCGATAAACTTGCCTGTTTGTTGTTAAGTAAATCGCTACCCAATACATTTAAAGTAGCAATGATGGTCTTGTCCTGAAAAGTCACCTGTACTCTAGTCAAAGATTCAAACCCTTCTGACCGACAGATATGACAATTGGCTTGCATATAAATATAGTATTCCCATTGGGTATCAATACCGAGTCTTTTTAAAATTAATGTATTGGAATTGCGATTTGTAGGCATAAGTTTAAGTGTTATTTAGGAGCAAAGGTAGTGGCAGTTTGGGCTGATTTTGGTGACATAAGTCATCGGGTAGAAGTGATAGAAGTCACCAAGAAAAGGTTGGTTTTAAGGGCATCTTTGTGATACCATTTAAGTGGGTATTACGAAAAAACTAAAAATGCAAACCCTAACTGCTCCTCATACTATTTCTAAAACTGACCTAATTAAGCAATTGGACACTCATGCCCAATCAGGGCTAACGGCGGCAGCCGCCAAAAAGAGGCTGCAAGAATATGGTTATAACCAATTGGAACAACACCAATCTCCTAGTCTATTCAGCATTTTCATAGCGCAATTTATAAGCCCTTTAGTTTGGGTGTTAGCATTTGCAGCAGGTCTAGCTTTTATTTTTCAAGAATGGTTAGAAAGCGCAGCTATTATTGGCGTTATTTTTATTAATGCGGGTATTGGTTTTTTTATGGAAAAACAAGCCATCAAATCTATGGATGCCTTGCGGAAATTAGTCCAAACTTATGCCCGAGTCTTTCGGAATGGAGAATTACAACAAGTCGCTACCATTGAATTAGTGCCAGGCGATATACTCTATTTAGAGGCAGGGGATATTGTACCAGCAGATGCCCGATTACTAGAAGTCCATAATCTGGGGGTAGCAGAGGCCGCCTTAACGGGTGAAAGCACACAGGTAAGTAAGCATACTAAAGAAGTTGCCCTTGATGCCACCCTCGCTGATAGAAAAAATCAAGTATTTAAAGGCACGATGGTTAGTAGGGGAAATGGAAAAGCTATTATTACCCAAACTGGAAAACATACTGAATTAGGAAAAATCGCTACATTAACCCAACAGGCAACAAAAGAAACGACGCCTTTAGAAAAAAAACTAAATGTATTAAGCCATAAATTGATTTGGTTGACCATGATTTTATCAGCAATGGTTTTAGTGATAGGTATCTTGCAAGGCAGGGATTTATTTTTGATGATAGAAACAGCTATTGCTTTGGCGATTGCTGCCATTCCTGAAGGTTTACCTATTGTGGCGACCATAGCTTTGGCAAAAGGTATGCTCCGATTAGCTCGACATAAAGTGATTGTTAAAAAATTGAGTGCCGTAGAAACTTTAGGCGAAACGGAGGTTATTTTTACAGATAAAACGGGGACGTTGACCGAAAATAAAATGCACGCAGATACCCTACTTTTTGAATTTGATACTGGCACTATTCAATTTCAACAAAACCAGTTCAAGTTTACGGATTCGGCCAAAGCTAGTTTACAAAATACCTTTGCCTTTGAGCAATTACAAAAAGTAGCGGCACTATGTAATAATGCCTCGCTTTATAAAAATGGCAATTTAAAAGTAGTGGGCGACCCTTTGGAAGTCGCTTTATTAAATTTTGTAGTTGGCGGTAATGTGCAGCCGGCAGATTTACAAAATGATTTTCCCCGTATCCAAGAAATTCCTTTTGACAGCGATACCAAAATGATGGGAACGCTCCATAAAAACGGCAAACGACCCGATTATTTGGTTTGTTTAAAAGGGGCGTTGGAAGTGGTTTTGAAAGAAAGCGATTATGTCTTAACCAAAGATGGCAAAGTTCCATTAACCGACCATCAAATTTGGATTGACCAATCTAATAAATTGGCTGCCAAAGGTTTACGAATACTAGCTTTTGCGTACAGCGAAATTAACAAACCTAAAGAAGACTTTTCCCATAACCTAATTTTTATCGGTTGCATCGGTTTTATTGACCCACCAAGAATGGAAGTCAAAGCCGCTATTGAAACTTGCCGAAATGCAGGGATTCAAGTGGTCATGGTCACAGGCGACCATCCAGAAACGGCTAAAAATATTGCCTTTAAAACAGGCTTGATTGATACAGAACAAGCGACTGCCATTCATGGAAAAACCCTAAAAAAAGTCGAGCAATTATCTGAGGAGGAATTAATTAAACTATTTCAAACCAATGTTTTTGCCCGAGTCAGTCCCGCCCAAAAATTAGATTTAGTCCAATTGTATCAGCAAGCTGGCAAAACGGTGGGCATGACGGGCGATGGCGTCAATGATACACCCGCCCTAAAAAAAGCAGACATTGGCATTGCGATGGGACAACGAGGTACAGAGGCTGCCAAAGAAGTAGCAGATTTGATCTTAGAAGATGATGCCTTTACTTCCATTGTGGTAGCTATCCAACAAGGGCGAGGTATTTTTGCCAATATTCGCCATTTTGTAGTCTATTTATTGTCTTGTAATTTAAGTGAATTATTGGTAGTAGCCGCCGCCTTCTTTTCTAATCTGACTTTGCCTTTACTACCCATGCAAATTTTGTTTATCAATATGGTGACGGATGTTTTTCCTGCCTTAGCATTAGGGATGAATCGAGGGGCAGATAAAGTGATGGAACAAGCACCTCGTGGTAAAAACGAGCCGATTATTACTTCAAAAATGTGGACGTCCATTATCGTTTATGCTTTGGCAATCACCCTATCTTCTTTAGGTGCGTTGCTCTTTGCGACTTATTATTTAGAAACAGATGCACAATTGGCGAATAACTTTGCTTTTTATACGCTGATACTGGCGCAACTCTGGCATGTATTTAATTTGCCACCTGCCAATGCCTCTTTCTTTAAGAATGTAGTGACGCAAAATCGATATGTTTGGGCCGCTGTTACGGCTTGTTTGCTGATTATGGGCATAGCTTATTTTATGCCTATTATGCGGGAAGTTCTGAATTTAGGGGTGTTTAATTTGGCGTATTTTGGATATGTGATTGGGTTTAGTTGGTTGCCTGTTTTGTTGGTGCAGGGGTTTAAGCGGTTGGGAGTGATTGGGTAACCCCCTCACCCTCAAACCATCAAAAAATCCTTCTCCGAAACCAACCGAACAAAATCCAAAGAACTCAGCATCCCAACTACTTGGTCATCGGTCTTAACCAATAAATGGTGCACGTTTTCTTCTAGCATAATTCGAGCAGCAATTTCTGCATCAACTTCTGCTCTGACCCAATAAGTATCGGTGGTCATATAGTCTTCAACCAAAGCACTTCCGTCGCTAATGCCTCGCAAATCGGAAGAGGTAATAATGCCTATGACTTCCAAATTATCTTTAGATTCGACAATAGGAATCGCTTGGATACTTTTACGTTCCATTAATTCTCTGGCATAATCAATCGTACTATTTTTGGTGGTCGTCACTAAAGGTGACATCATTAAATCTTTTACTTTAAAATCCATTACTCGGTATATTTTTAAGGTTGTTTAAATCAATTTTTACTGTTTGGGATAAAAAAGTAAGTCCTAGTGCCACTAGTAAGGCAGCTAGTTTTAAATTATTCATCCAAAACATTTCCGGATAGTAGCAATAGGCGATTTCTGGGATAAAAATATATTCAACAGCTCTGCTAGCATGAAGAACAATCGCTAATAAAATTATGCCCAAACTCATACCTTTTGGAAATTCGCTATTGCTTAAAAAAATGCTAAAAAGAATGCCCAATCCTAGAAATAAATCCATTAATAATAAGGCTACGTTTTTGATAGCAATCCAATCTGCCCCGTTGCCAACCAGTAAGATGCCTGCCGTTTCGGTAAAGGCCTCGGTTAAAATTAAAATGGCTGCTATAAAAAAGGCAAATTTTATCCAGTTCATTATCAATGTTTAAAAAAGGGCGGATTTCTCCGCCCATAAAAAAATTCCTTTCGAGACAATATTCTAAAAAATATAGGCTATTCCAAATGATATTTATTATGGTAGGTGGATGATTTTTATCACCAATTGACAGGGAAGGATGAAATAATTTTGTAGAAAAACAAGCCATGCTTAGACATAAAAATTACCATAAATTAGGGTTACCCTTATTGTATTCCATCATGCTGGGCATCCTATTATTTTATCAACCATATCGAGAAGTATTTGATAAGGAAAAAGTGTCTGCTTTGCCAATTAAGGTCGTTGACAAACCGATAATTAAGGATACTACTCTTTATCAAATTCAAGTACCTTATAATGTGCCATTGCGAACTTACTTTAATTTTATGGACAGCTTGGTTTGTGTTTATGATACGCTCCTACCCTATCAACTAGACGAACATTTATTGGTTCGAGCCAATGATTGGATAATTGATACTTTGGAAAATACAGACTATTACCGACGTATGGAAAAAGGGCAATTTGTGTATGACCAAAGGGACTTAATCATCCTAGAAAAGGGTTCAATCTTACAAATTCCTAGTATTGAAAAAGCAGCTATCCTGATTGGTAAACGGACAATGGTAACCATTGATTTAAATATTCCAGAGTTCAAATTGCGCATTATGGAGGCTGGCAAAACCCTTTATACTTTTCCCGTTCGAGTAGGTAGAAAGGAGATAAAATATTTGGATATGGCAAAAAAAGACGTGGATTTGCAGACCATTTCGGGTACTGGTAAAATTGTACGCATCGAACGCTTTCCTGCTTTTATCAATCCGGTAGACGGCAAACGATATAAATTGACCAAAAGAGATGATGGCAAATACACCAAAATGCCTTTGATTCCTTACCTCGAACCAGCCATAAATGGTCATCGCTATGGGCAATTGATTCATCCAACTACTAATCCTGAAACTTTAGGAAAGGCTTATTCTAATGGCTGTATAGCCCTGAAAGAGGCCGATACTTGGCGTTTGTACTATTATGCGCCTGTGGGTACAACCGTTGTTTTTCGCTATGACTTAGAGATAGAGAAGGAGGATGGTGAACGCATTCAATTAGAGGATATTTATGAGCATAGGCAAGGTTTGGCAAGTGTAATAGGTAATTTTTTTGATATTGAAAAACGATAATCCAATACTTATTTTTTAATGACTTTTAAATTAAAAAGACATGACTAAGGCAATAGAAAAGGTAGCGTTCATCCAATTTGAGCATCAATTATGGCTTAATGAATTACAATATTATTTTAATGAAATAATAATTATTACCAAAAAATTAGAAGGTTTTTTAGAGGAACAACATAAGCAACAAAACAATAGTATACTCGAAGAGTTAATGGCTAATTTTATGGTTCATAAAACCGATTTAAAAACACTCATGTCCGATATTGTCGAACATGAACGTAATATGGTTAGACTAGCCAGCTTGAATGGTTCAGTAGATGCCATCGTTAATTCTACCCATGACGATAAAAGAAAGGCTATCGACAATTTTAAAGCAGAATATAAAGGCTTAAAATTAACATTTCTAGAGTGGATGGAGCGAATGGTTTAGAACACTTGGCAATAGAAATATGGCATATCTAAGCCTTACTCAAAACTCATCTCCACCCATATTGGATAGTGGTCACTAGCCTCGGTTTGCTCATATTTACCTGCATCAATTAAATTAAATCCATCCGCAAAAATATGGTCATTAGTAGGTTTTAGCCAACCATTCACTTCGCTACCCGTTGCGCCTACTTTTTCGGTCATCCAATCAAAATCAATAGCGGTATAATGACTGATAACTTTCTTTCGATAATTCTTTAAAAGGGTATTGAAGTCACCACCGATAATAGCGTAATCAATCTTATTCCGAGCTTTATAATCGGTAATTAGGTTGGTTAAAAACTTAGATTGGTCTAGCCTTTTGCCTCGCCATAATAAAATGGTATCTAAATGAACGGAACAAAGCAGGATGTTTTTTCCATTTACGGTAATCGTCGCTAAAGTCACCATTCGTTTGCGATTATTAGACCTTTTTGCGTGAGGTAAAATAATTTTCTCTTCATTCTCCAAGGGAAATTTAGAAAGGATGGCATTGCCAAAATTTTGCTGATATCCAATATCATAATTGAAGGCATAATAAACATAATTATACCCTAATTCATCCGCAATTTCTTGTGTACCTTTTTCGTGCATTTCCTGCAAAAGAATCACGTCAGCATTGGCTAAATCTGGTTGATTTTTTAATTCAGCAATGGCTTTTTTGATGGCTCTGGAAAATTCGATATTGAAACTAACCACTTTTAGGCGACCATTGATTTGATGATTTTCTGCTAAGCCATTATTTTTCCACATCGGCTCATTAGGCAGCATATAATTGGGGAGCGTTGTGCAGGAAAAAGTGGAAATTATTAAAAATAAACTGCTAATTAGTAGCCATTTTTTGTTATTAATTTTTTTCATTTTTGCGTTTTAATATTTAATAGTTTGTATTTTATCGAATCCTTCCATACCGATAGCTATCGGTATGGAAGGATATTGATAAGCCCTTCTATTAAAACGCTATAACTTATGAAATCTTTTAAATGGCACTTTTTAGGTAAATTATCGGTATTATTCAGCAGCCCACAGCGTTGTATTACTGCCCTCTTTTAGCAACTGCTTTTGTTACTTTAGCAGGGTGATTATTCAAGCCTTCTAAAACTAAAAACCCAATCTCATCTACATCATTCGCTGAATTCGACAATACGACTACCCCTGTTTTGGTATCTTTACTAAACCCAATAAAAGACCTAAATCCGCCTGTTCCTCCACTAATCCATTGAACGGGTAAATTGGTTGATTCATTTAAAGTACTGGTAAACCAACCGTAGCCCATTTGGGTAAAACGGTCCAATTTGCGTTCGTGTAAGTCAACTTGTGCGCCTTGTACATGGGCAAAGGCATCTTCCAAATCGGCGTTGGAAGTATAGATATTCGCTTGCACAAATTTCAATAAATCATTGGCAGACGATTTTAAGCCCAAAGCAGGTGCCATAGATTTAAAATGCCAAGGGTCAATGACTTTGCCTTTTCGGTCGTGACCGCTTGCCAATCTACCTTTTTGTTCTTCTGATAAAGTAATTCTAGTATCACTCAATCGCAATGGCTTTAAAATTCGGTTTTTCAATAAGCCTTCGTAAGGTTCGTTTGCTATATCCGCTACTAAATTTCCTAATACGGCGATTCCCCAATTGGAGAACCGGAAAAAGCGACCAGGTTCATTGGATAATTCCATTTTTTTCAAATTGCCGTACAATTCTTCCTTTGTGAAACCTTGGTAAGGGTCTTTTTTCTGTTTAGCAATCCGAATAGGATTCCAAGAATACAACCCTTTAGGATTGTTTTTTAAACCAGAACTATGAGAAGCCAAATGGCAAAAAGTAATACAAGCCTCTCCTCTCATTGGGTCAGGCCGACAACTAATAATTTCCCGCTCCATTTCATCCACCGTCATCGGATTATTATAAGTGACTTTAGTACAATAATAATGTTGGTAATTGGGCACTTCTACCCCATCTCTAAAATGGTCTTGAATACGGTCTTCCATTTTGAATAATTGCTTTTGCGATTCTAATTTCATTAAAGAAGTCGTAAAAACGCTGGTAACTGAGCCGATTTCAAAGAGCGTATTCCCATCTGGACGCACTTTATTTTCTTTACTCATTTTTCCATAAGTTAAGACCCTAGTTTTGCCATTTTGGACAATCCCAATGACTAGACTATGATTGGCATTTTTCTGGACATATTTTCTTGCTTTAGTGGTTGCTTTTTGAAAGTCCGTAGTTTGTGCCAATAAATTATTTCCAATAAAAAAAGTCATTACTATTAATAGCATTGGAAGATTCGATGAATTCATATTATTTTTTTATGATATTTTAAATATTTACTCAAAGGTATAGGGAAGAATAGGTGAGCGTAGTGATTTTAAGCAACCTAAGTAGGTGATAATTATCACCTACCTAAAAAATAATTTGAGGGATACTAAATAGAGGGAATCAATCATAAATATGGTCGGTCAACAATTATAAATTTCGCCTAAACAGATAAAATCGTAAAGCTACTCCTGTCCTTTTTTTAAATCGTTAGGTTAAAAAAAGATAATTATCCGTGTCCCTTCATTAATCCGTGGTATGAAAATTACTACCACGGATTAATGAAGGAACACGGATATTAGATGTAATAGAAATATTTATTATATCAATTTTTTAGCTAATCCTTTATTAAAACCGATAAGCTGCAAAAGCTCGAAACTCAGAAATCTTATCCGTTACTTTATAAAGCGTCTCTTCATTTGTGTAATCTGCCATTCGAAGGTAATAGATATACTCTACGCCAAAATTCACTTTTCTAAAGATTGGAAAACTGTATCGAAGATCAAACAGGTTGACATCTTCCGTTCCTTTTGGACCAGAGGCGACAAAAATAGTCCAATGACCATAGCGGAAAGCTAAATTACCCCATTTAGGATGATCTAAAAAAAGGTCGTATTTGGCTAATACCCCAGGTCCCATAATATAGTCTCTTAAATCTCGCTCATCTGGAGGTCTAACCCATTCTACCGTTTCAGAATTACTACCACCTAAAGCAATTACGCCTAATTGAATCGAGGTCAGTACTTCCCAATTATTTTTTAAAAAAGCGTTTTTTAGCCAGCCACCAGAAAAGCCGAGGGCACTTACTTCAAAGGCTTTATTATTCAAATAATCGAAATGCTGAAAAATTCCAATAATTTGATTTTGTTGGTCTGTATGGTGAAAATTTTTACCCGCCAAAATACCGTAAGAATAAATATTCCAATAGGGCAAATAAAAATCATCGTTGATTTTTAGTCGATAATTATTTTTAGTTTCTTCAAAACGCAGCCAAGTCACTAAGTTGAAGATATCAAAAGGTTGATAATTAGAACGTTTTTCAAATGGGTCACCGTAGAGCAAACCTAACTCGATATAAGGCTTAAATCGAGTACTCGGAAAATTAGGATTATTTATTACATAATTACTGCCTAAAGTTAATTGAAAACGAGCAGGAGTTTTTAGGTGATTGGGAAAAGTATGATGGTCATTCCCTGTACCATAAACAAGCCGATTGAGCCCACCAACTGGATTTAGAATAAACCCTAGTGATTCTCTGCCAAAACGATTCCAACCCGTAGCCCTATCATCCAAGACTAATTCTGAAACTCGAAAAAGCACTTCTCCTAAATAAATACCGCCAATAGATGTGGTGATTAAATCGCTGGTACTTGGGGCATGGGTTTCTCCCAGAAATTCCCAAACTGCTGCCCCACCGATGGCGTAAGGCACAGATTGCCAGTAATTTAAACCAACCGTTCTGGCAGTATTATACATCAGCGAACCATGATAAGGATGCCCTGCCCAATTGGTATTAAACAAATTCCAATCCCAATCAAGTCCACCTGTAATGTTTTTCCACATGGATTTAAAAGTCACATTGGCAAAATCTTGCCCTCCTCCTTTAAAATAGGCATCATAACGATTGATAAGCGTATTAAAAACGAGAATGTTGGTAGCCGCTTTTAGGTGTGGTTTCTTGACTGGTACAATCGTATCCAATCGAAGTCCTGCTTGCCCATTGGCATTCATCAATAAGCAAAAGAATAGTGCTAAAAAAGCTACTAAAGATTTGTTTTTTTGAATAGTTAAATCTTTCATGGCATAAATTCTTCCTTAGGTGTGTAATCTATGTTTGTGACGAGAAACTTAGCATAAACAAATTCTTCGCCGTTTATTTCCCAAGCTACATTGGCCTTCGTTGGCACCATAAACCCATTTATTGATTGATACTCTCGCATGGTTGCCATCCAAGGGGATTTTACTTGTTGGTCACCTTCTGTTCGGTATCGGTCATAAGAAACAGCATGCGTAATTGCGCCTTCTTCATTAAAAGTAAAGATGACTGAACCACTTATATCCCCATCTGTGATGGTTGCTTTCGCAGTATTTTCATCAATAGCTGTCCACTGAATATTATCCCCTAATAAAGTGGTTGGAATCCAAACGGCCTCCATTAAATAGCGCAAAAGGGAAGAAACATTTATTTCTTTTCCTCTTTCATTAACCAGCGGAAAACTCCATAAAGCTTGTACCAACATATTGCCTTCTCCATTCCAATAACGGTCTCTGACTGCAATCGGTAAGCCTTTCATTTTTAGTTGACCATTCCAAATAAACCCAGGAGATTGCGTAATGAAAAATTCTTCGCCATTAATCGGTAAAAAATCCTCATTTTGAGCAGTTCTGAAAAATCCAGTATGCTTTAAATGGGCGAATTTTATGCTTTGTGTACCTAAGAGACAAGCATATTCCGCATATCGCTGAACGGGTTCTGGCAAATTAATAAGGTCATGGTGACTATAAATTCGGTTGGGAATTTTCTGTGCCGCTTTCTGAAAGTCGGCCACTTCTATCTCTATTTTCTTATCGTACATCATAGCAACACTACTAAAATAGAAACCTATTGCAATGAAGACAACAATCAGAAATAAGCCTATTTTTAATAACATTAATCGCATTTTAGTTGGGTTTAGCTGGACTTATTTTATCCAATTGTGCTATTATTAAGTTGTAAATTGAGAAGTTTTTGATTTAAGTTTACTGATAATTATCATTTATTGAAGGTGATTTTTGTCAATAAAAAAAATTGACCCCAACATTTTCAAAATGTTAGGGTCAATGATTAATAGAAAGGCTTAATTTATAGGATAATCAATGATTCGCTACCGTATGGTCTAAGCGAATGTCTTCTAAATATTCTTGTAAAGCAAAAACGGCATATTCTGGCAATATTTCTCCTCCCAACATCTGGTTAAAAATGATGGCTATTTCTGGAGAATACTCCATGTAATGCGCCGATACTGGTCTGCTCCTTGCGTTTTGAATTTCTTGTTTTGCAAAACGCATGACTGGGACTTCTGCTAATAATTGCTCCTCTTCATAAAGTGCTTTTAGTGTAGGCAAAGTACCACTTCGCAAAGCACGAGTTCGTTGTTGAGGCGCTGCTGTTAAGTATTGAATGAATTCCCAAGCAGCTTCTTTTTTCGCTGCTGAAGTATGATTAGCAATCATTAGATTCCAGCCACCTAAACAACTATAAGAAGGAGTACCTGCTTTTAAAACAGGAATGGAACTAATACCGACTTGTTTCGCATTTACGCTATTTTTATTTTTTAAGATTTGTCCATAAACCCCAGGCCAACCACGCATAAATACAGCCTTGCCTAATAAAAAAGCATTGGTTGCTTCTAATTCTCGATAATTGACTACTGCTTCTGGGGAAATGCCTTCCTCGATTAATTGTCTAGCCATCCTAAACCCATCTTCTGAGGCTTTGCTATCAATGGTAATAATACTTGGTTCAAAATGTTCTCCTCCAAAATCGGCGCTGACGGATAAATTATCCATCGTAATTTGCCCGCCTGCATTCCAAATAAATTCACAGGCATTGGCGACTCCTCCTTCGTATTTATCCCCTTGAAAAACATACCCATAAGGCATATTTTCTTGCTCCATTATTGTTTTAGCCATGGTTTGTAATTCTTCCCAAGTTACAGGTGGTTTAGTAAATCCATATTTTGTTAATAAATCCTTTCGGTAATAAATCATGGCAGCATCGGTAAACCAAGGTACACCATAAATACTAAAATTATAGGTCGCTGAATTCATTGCTGCTTGTACAAAATCTCTAGGATTATAATCATTATAAAATTGCTTGGAAAGATCTTCTACAGAAGCTTGTGCGCCTAAAACACCCGTCCAGATAACATCCGAAGCAAATACATCAATCTCAGGATTTGTGGCATCAAAATCAGTTTGAATTTCTTCGAAATTTTCGTTGGTGCTTCGTGCTGTTTGTCGCCAATCCACTTGAATATTTCCTTTATTTTCTTTATTAAATTTATCTACTAAATATTGAATGGTTTCTGTTTCATCAGGGCCTGCTGCAAAAGTTATTTGAACAGGATCTTGATTATTACAGCTTGAAAATAGGAGTAGAATTAAGCTAAGTACACTAAAAAAGGGTAATAATGATTGGTAAATTTTCTTATACATAAGTGTGGTTTTAAAATAGTTAGGAAAAGAGTTTTGAATAAAAAATTCCTTGTAGTTGCGCAATCAAATCCATCAATCAAGAGGTAAGTATCGGCATTACAATATAAACTCCAGTAGTGGTAATTCAATACAGGCAGTAATCAAGTAAAACACACAACTTTAATGACTATGCATTAAAGTGATAAACGATATGAATAAGGTATGAAATTAGTGCGAAGTTTAATTGTTGTTTTTAACTTCGCACAAAGTAGTATGGTGGATTCATAATTAAGCAGTTTTAGTAAAAATTTAATTTATGGTTTGATTGGGTTTTTACCTATATACTTCTATGCTTTAATATATTAAAAAATCTTCAAAAATGCTAGAAAAAATGATATTATTTTTAATAAAAGAGCAATTAAAATCGTTTTTATTGTAAAAAATCAAAAGCCATTTATTGATTTTCCAATAGATACTGAATCAATCGAAAGAAAGACAAAAAAAGTAAAGTTAAAAAAATCATGGTGTTTGTTTTAGTTTAGAGTCTATATCTATAAGTGTTTTGGGAATAAAAAAGATGACCCATTTAAGACGCCCTCGCTATCCTATTTCCATTTGCATTACCTATTTCCTTTTGTTTATCCTCTAAAAGGGTCAAATAATGTTTGAATAATTGGTAATAATCTTCCATCAATCTTAAGTGTTTTTTTCGGATATTAGTTTCAATGGCCTGCATGGCACGCAACGCATTCACTTTCATCCGAATATTGGCTCGATATAATTTATAGTATAAAAATAGCCTATGATCCGCCTCCGTAATAATTACAGGGTAATTGATGTTATACCTTTTCATAAAATAGATAGCTAAACCTGCTTGTCCATAAAAATCTAAATCCATGCAGAGGAAAGCTAATTCGCTTAATACATCCATCTGTCGATAATGCGGATTGAATTCAATGCAATCAAAAATGATAGGCTGGTTTAATAAAAAAATATTGCCAGAATGTAAGTCTCCGTGACCGTCAATATTAAGTCCCATGATATGCCGTTCTCGAATATCTTTGGCGTGGGCTTTTAAAAATTGATGGGAAAACACAATGGATGTTTCAATTTTTTTAGCTGCGCTTTCGCCAATTTCTTGACGAATTAAATCTTCAACCTTGGCAATATCAGCAAAATCTTCCTGCATTTTTTCTATATTCGGAGCTTCTTCTACCTCATCCGTAAAAGCATGAAAAGTAGCCAATTGGTCTGCTAATTGAAATAGATGATTCTTATTGACTTTACCCGCTTGGAGCAGCACGTCCATCTCCCGTTCGTTGTCCAAACGTTTCATTTTTACCGCATAGCCAATAATTTTTCCTTTTAGACCATCTATAAAAGGAATGTCGTGATTTAATCGAATTGGTACGACTCCTAGGTAAGTATCTTTAGCTAATCGCTGATTTAAACTAACTTCTTGTTCACAATAATATTTTCTCTTTTTTAATGTCGAAAAATCTAGAAAAGAAAACTTGACGGGTTTCTTGATTTTAAAAGCATAATTTTCGGTCAGGATAATCCAAGAAATATGCGTTTCCCGCAGTTCTACAACAAGTGGGCTGTCTTTAAATGCTTTATACTCAATTATTTTGGAGATTTGTTCGCTAGTCATATCGAGTCGTTTTTTATGTTAAAACTACTTGATTAACTGGTTGAAGATATTGATAAAAATCAATGGGGAAAGTGACTTTTGTCAATAAACATCTTTCAATACACCTATTTATGACTCAACAGTCTCAGCATCTTTCCAAAAATCTTTGCTCATATTGGTCAGTAAACTCTTTTTATTTTTCAATGGCTTTTTGAGAGGTAGGGTGAGTGGTTGGTTTTTTGCCATTGTATTCAAACTTAAGAGGTCATTTGAAAAGGAGCTAAAGACAAATATTCTCTTGCTTTTATAATCATCTTATCTACCTCTTCCCTATCGGAATGCAATATTAAATGCCTTTCTTCCAAAGGTTCATAAATGTCTTTGATAGTTAAATAGACCTCAAAATCTGCTTCGCTGAATTGCCTTTTTTGCTGCATCCGCTCTTTGATAATGGACTCCGCAGCAGTTACAAAAAACCAAAATAATTGCTTTTTATATTTTTTAGCCAATTGTTTATATGGCTTTCTAAGCGCTGCTTTATAAAACGTAGCATCCACCACTACATCTTCTCCACGGTGTAAATAAGATTCCGTTTGCTTGAGGATTTTGGCGTATATCATCGACTTGGAGGCTTCATCATATTTCCCTCTCTTGCCCATACTATCTCGAATAATATCTGTATTTAAATGCACCGCATTTAAAGAACCTGCTAAGGCTTTGGCAAAAGTCGTTTTTCCACTTCCAGGTAAACCTGTTATCATAATCAACATAGTGTACAGTTATGAGTTTATAAATATTTTAAAGGCAAATTAAGTTAATAATGAGAGATAAGGGGTGACTTTTATCAGTTCGGTCAATGATTTTCTACGGCTATTGCTAAATGATTTTCCTTAGAACACGTCGCCGAGGTACACCGATATGTTGATAAAAGGCTTAAAAGAGGAAAATGTTACCTAGACGGGGAGTGAAAACCTTAGATGGATACGCCATTTTACTATCAGTCTTTTCTTTTTGCCCCCCAAAGTCATAAATTTCACACTTCAAAATGGAATTACGAAATTTAAAAAGATAACCTTCCTTGAAACTCCCCTTGGCTAAAGAACGGAGGGGCGTTTCAACTAATTTGAACGAATGTAGTGATAAAAATCAGCAATCTGATTAACATAAATCACTATTCTTTTAAATGAATAATCATAAGATTGCCTCAATATTTATGTGCTTTATTTGAAAGAATAATGATTTTGGACTAACTACAAAGAGGTCATTAGTAATGCAACCTTGTGAGGAGGAAGTACCAATATATTATTCGAGCGAAATAATGGATAATTATGTTTAATTTTGAGAAAAAAGTGTTAGAACGGAGTTTTATCAAACCCGTGATTGTAGAATTTTCCGCTCCAGGTTGTGGCCCATGTAAGTGGATGGAAAAAATACTTATTGAGATTGTCGAACAAATGAAAGGAACAGTAGATTTTGTGAGTTTACCTATATCTAACTGCCCTGAATATATAAAACAATATCAAATTTCTTCTAATCCTACAACTGTATTATTTATAAAAGGGAAACCTAAAGCCCAACTGAAAGGAGCTTTACCTAAAATGGTTATTCAACAATGGCTTAATGACCATACTGGGTTAGTGTCTGATGCAAAAATTTAGTACAGGTCTTGTTCTTTTTTATTCATTTACTCCATTTTTTATAGGTTAAGAAAGTAGATGAACTTGAATGGTTTTCTAAATATTTTGAAGAAGACCATGACAAAAAATGGAAATGATATTTATCATGATTTATTTTAAGTCATTTCTCGTTAAAATACCAACTAATTTATTTTTAAAAGTAACAGGAATACCACTAAGCTGATTGGCGTCCAGCAAGTATTTTGCTTTTGCTAGCGTATCATTTGCGCTTACGCTTTTGACATTCTTAATCATAATATCTCTGATAAGGGTAGCGGTAGGATTTCCCTTTTGAAGGTGTCTTTGCATAAGTCCATCGGTTACCATACCCACTAATTCTCCATTTAGGTTTTCTACAGGGAGGTGGTGAATCTTTTTCCAATCAATGATACTAGAAGCTAGTTCTATAGAATCTTCTTCATGAATTATTTGTAAATCGGTACTCATCAATTCTTCTACTTTAATGACCTTATTTTCAGCCGTATAAACAGGATAATGCTTTTCATTGGCTAACAAATCATCCCATTGATGTACTGGATAATTTTCTTTTTGGAAATCAATAGTTTCCTGTGTCAGCACTTTTAAAGCTGTTGCTTTACTCATTCGTTTCTGCAAATTTCGATAATTACTGACCATCCATGCTGCCCCTGTTTTTTCTTGGTTTACTCGTTTTTCTATTACCGATAAATACTTGGTAATATCGCTTTCTGATAAATCAAATTTTCTTAATCCTTCTGTTGCCATTGGTAATAACACTTCTAAAATCAATGATTTAGCCGAATAGTTTTTTCCAAACCAATTAAATACAGTCGATAAGCCGTATCTAGCAGCTTTTAGGAAATTATCTTTAGCGACTCGAAAATCCATCCCCTGCCATTGAGTAGTCCAACTTTCAGGCTGACCACACATCAAACCAATCCAAAAGGCAAAATTTGCTATTTCATCTATTGGACTTGGCCCAGCAGGCAAATAGCGACATTCTATCCGAATATGAGGTTTCGCTCCTCCCCTACCATAACATAGCCGATTCCAAGTATAAGTAGTACCATTATGCAATTGTACCGCTCGAAGTCTAGGCATTTCGCCTGCGTTTAAAAGCGCCTCACTACTTTCAAAATCATCTGAAGTAATCAGTAGCGGAAAGCGCATAACTGTTTCTTTCCAAAGATTTGCGGGGCTATCTCTTAACCAATTATCTCCAAAATATACACGAGGTAGTTTTTTACGCAAATGATTCTTAGCACTTCGCGTGTCCATGCTTTGTTTGAAAATAGCAATCCTACTTTCTGCCCACAATTCGTTCCCCATGACTAGTGGTGAATTAACACAAGCGGACAAAACGGGACCAGCTATCATTTGAGCCCAATTATATTGATGGACAAATGTTTCAGGGTGCATTTGCAAATGCAATTGAAAACTGGTATTACAAGCCTCAAATAACACACTATCTAGGGAACGTATACAATCATCTACTCCTTGCAAATAAATCTGAAAGTCACTCCCCCTTATTTCAGAAAGCACCTTACTTAACGTTTGATACCGTTGAATGGGCGTCATATTCTCAAACTGAAGATGTCGGTACTTTAAAGTGGGCATTATGCCTGTAAGCAATAAGTTGTTGTTATATTTTTTTGCTAATTGATTTCCTTTTTCTAGCAATTGAAGTAAATCTTTTTCCATTTGCGAAAAGCAATTTCGGGAAAGGGGAAGCGGATCTAAATTTATTTCTAGATTGAAGAGCGCTAATTCATTGGTGTAGTGTTCATCATTTATATTTTCTAGGAATTGCAACGCATTTGTAGAAGGATCGCCTTGTAAATCTACCAAACATAATTCCTGTTCCGCTCCAATTTTAGGGGGCCCAGTTTCTATATGTCCATCTTTAATCATTCGATCAAAAACTCGAATGTCTTCTAATATATGATGATACATTTTTGCTCTATCAGCAGCATCTTTAATTTGTCGAACACTAAAATCACCCATGTTAATCGTTTTTTTTCGCTTCTTTTTGCATAAAATAATCTAATAAATCAAGCGGGGTCACAATACCCACCAGTTTACCCTTTTCCTGTAGCGGAATAGCACGGAAAATATTTTTCTTAAAAATAGTATAAGCCTTGCCAATCGTATCAAAAGGACTTAATGCGACCACATCTTTCGTCATCACATCTGCCACCCTTGTTATTTGAAATAAAGTTTTATTGTAGGCTTCTCGGTCTGGAATTCGAAATAAAGTAGCTCCATGTTGGAGTCGGTCAAAATCTGTCTTACTTAGCATACCTGATAATTGACCAGCTTCATCAACAACAGGCAGGTGATGAATTTTATGCTGATTAAAAATATCCGCTACTTTATCCAAACAATCATTTCTAGTAAGGGTAATTGGAAGTGGAGTCATTACAGTTCTTAAGTTATTTTCGCTCATGCTATTTTTCTTTTTTTAGGATAAAATTGGCTAGTTTCTACCTAGAAATAGGTGACAAATATCACTAGCCGTTGCTGACTTTTGTCATCAACTTTATTGTCTTCTATAAATACATTTGTATTCTTGATATTTGTAGTGTTTCTATTTTTTAATCTTTAAAATTTAGTAGTCAATCATGAAGTTTAATCTACAAAAAAGCGGTATAGAAGTCCAAGAAATTTATCGCAATACGAGTACACCTATTTTATATGAAATCGCTTTACGCCACGAAAAGGGAACCGCTATTTCTGATAATGGTGCGCTCTTAGTTTATTCCGGAGAGAAAACAGGTCGTAGCCCAAAAGATAAAAGAATTGTTCGGCATCTTGATTCGGAAAACAACATTGATTGGGGCGACATTAATATCGAACTGGACGAGCATACTTTTATGGTCAATCGAGAGCGGGCTATTGATTATCTCAATACTTGCGAACGCCTTTTTGTTGTAGATGCTTATGCTGGATGGGATACCGATTATCAATTAAAAGTAAGGATTATCTGCACTCGGGCTTACCATGCTTTGTTTATGCAAAATATGTTAATCATGCCTACTGAAGAACAGCTGGCAGATTTTGGAGCGCCTGATTACGTAATTTATAATGGTGGAAGTTTTCCTGCCAATCGGTTTACCTCCAAAATGACTTCCAAAACCAGTATTGATTTGCATCTGGAACAAAAAGAAATTGTTATTTTAGGTACGCAATATGCTGGAGAAATGAAAAAAGGCATCTTTTCGGTGATGAATTATCTAATGCCGCTAAAGCAAGTGTTGCCGATGCATTGTTCTTCAAATGTTGGCACTAAGGGAGATGTTAGCCTCTTATTCGGTTTATCAGGCACAGGAAAGACTACATTGAGTGCCGACCCAAATCGAAAATTAATTGGGGATGATGAACATTGCTGGACAGAAAAGGGTGTTTTTAATATCGAAGGTGGTTGTTATGCCAAAGCTATTGATTTATCTCCTGAGAATGAACCAGATATTTATAATGCCATTCGGTTTGGAACGGTACTCGAAAATGTGGTTTATGATAAAAATACTCGAAAAGTAGATTATAGAGATACGTCTATCACACAAAACACCCGTGCCTCCTACCCTATTCATTATATAGACAATATTCAAAAACCATGTCTGGCGGGGCATCCCAATCACGTTATTTTCTTGACTTGCGATGCCTTTGGAATTTTACCTCCAGTCAGTCGATTAAGTCCTGAACAAGCCAGTTATCATTTTATTTCAGGCTATACCGCAAAAGTTGCAGGAACAGAAATGGGCGTTACAGAACCTATAGCCACTTTTTCTGCCTGTTTTGGTGCAGCTTTTATGATGTGGCATCCTAATAAATATGCTAGTTTATTGGCAAATAAAATCAAGAAACACCAAAGTAGTGCTTGGTTAGTCAATACAGGTTGGACAGGAGGTGCGTATGGGACGGGTTCCAGAATTAAATTAGCTTATACCAGAGCGATTATCCATGCTATCCAAAATGGAGATTTAGAAAAAGTAACCACAACCATTGACCCAGAATTTGGCTTTGCTGTTCCAGTTAGCTGCCCGGGTGTACCTGCCAAATTATTACAACCTCGTAAGACATGGGCGGACAAAAACAAATTTGAGGTAATCAAGGAAAAACTAATTCGATTGTTTCAAGATAATTTTAAGCAGTTTGAGTCGCAAGTGAGTTTAGAAATATCGGAAGCAAGTCCAAAATTAGGGACTTCTATGTCTATCTAAAAATTAGAATTTATAACTTAAAACAGTAAATAAATATGATTACAGAAGTATCAGGTGATATTCTATTAACAAGTGCACAAGCTATCGCACATGGCGTTGCACCTAATGACCACTTTGATAGTGGATTAGCTTTGAGTTTGAGAAAAAATTATCCAGCAATGGCAAAGGATTTTAGACATTATTGCCGTTTGCAGAGCCCTCATCCAGGGGAAGTTTGGATGTGGGGTGGAGTTGGCGGTGTCCGTATATTTAATTTATTGACCCAAGAACCTGCAAAATCACATAAAGGACGCCTAGGGAATGCTAAATTGTCTAGTGTTGATCATAGCCTAAAGGAATTGGCGGAAAGAATTGTCTCAGAAAATATTCAAAGCTTAGCCATTCCTAAATTGGCAACGGGATATGGTGGATTAGAGTGGGAAGACGTTTTGCCGCTCATTAAGAAAAGATTAGGAAAGGTAAAAATTCCGATTTATATCTATTCTTTATTTGAGAAAGGAAAGAAAGCAGAAGAAGCAGAAGAAAAGGCTAAATCAGCATAAAAAATAAGCAGACATAAAAAACTATCTACTTCTTAAGTAAGATAGTTTTTTTGTGCTTATTGTCCGCTATTAGCCAATAAAAAAGGACAATTATCAACTGATTTTTATCACCCTCCAAAGTGATGCAAATCACAGAAAGCTAAGTTAGTTAATAATAATATTGTAAGAAGAAAACACATTTAAATAACCAAAAATCTAAGACATTTATGAAAAATTTTAAAGTGCTAACTAGCTTCTTAAGTGTATTTGCCCTCGCCTTATTCATGGGTTGTGATAAGGATGCTGAATCGGGAACAATCAGTTTAAGTTTTGACCATAAAGTAGGAACAGAAACGCTGGAGTTAGAAAACAAAGCTTATCAATCCCTTGCAGGACACCCCTTTTACATTTATCGATTGAAGTATTATGTATCGGAAATAGAACTGTATCAGGCAGATGGAACAAGTATTAGTTTTGAAAATATCCATTATAGAGATATAGCGGATGAAAATACTCGGATGTTGGATTTAGGAGAAATACCAGCAGGGGACTATAACCGATTAACTTTTACATTCGGACTAGAAGAAGACATCAATATTGATGGTGGTTTACCGAATACTCAAACCAATGTGAATATGGAGTGGCCCATCCCTGGCGACCAAGGCTATCACTACATGAAATTTGAAGGAAAATATGATTTAAATGGAACGGGCGAACTAAAGAATTTCAATCTCCATACAGGCGCAACTGGAGGTAATCAAAATTATGTAGAAATTTCTCTGCCTATTTCAGCAATGAATGTTGATGGCAATAATTTATCTCTTCTATTGGAAATGGATTTAATGGAATGGCTACAAAATCCGAACACCTATGATTTTGAAGAATTTGGTGCGATGATAATGATGAATCAAAATGCACAAACTATCCTAAAAGAGAATGGACAAACAGTTTTTAGTGTTGCGGATGTAATTTCCAATTAAAAATAACAATAGAAAAGAACCCTCCATTTTTCAAACTAAAACAAACACGACTCTTTCAATTTTGGGTTCTTTGAAAACAGTAAAAAATTTTCAGGGAGCCCTTTTTTAAAAAGATGATATATGAACCGATATAATCTTTTGATTATTGGAATAATTATGCTTTGCTCATTGCTGGCTTGTCAAAAAGATAAGCCAATTAATCCATCTGTTGACCCACCGATTGAAGCGCCTTATTCACCAACCCCTTATAATTTAGAATTACCAGACAATTTTTTATTACCTGATATTCCTGCCGATAATCCATTAACAGTAGAAGGGGTAGATTTGGGTAAGAGGCTATTTTATGACCCTATTTTATCGGGCGACAATACCCAATCTTGTGCCACCTGTCACCAACAAGCATTCTCTTTTACAGACCCTGACCAATTTAGTTTGGGGATTGACGGATTAAGAGGAACTCGAAATGCCATGCAAATCACTAATATTATGTGGACTCAGCATCTATTTTGGGACGGTAGGGCAATTGGATTGGAGCAACAAGCTTTAGAACCAGTCGAAAATCCTATCGAAATGCACGAAACTTGGGTGAATGCTATTGAGGAATTGACCGCCAATAAAGACTACCCTACCTTGTTTTATAAAGCCTTTGGTTCTAAAAATATTACTAAAGAATTAGCAGCAAAAGCCATTGCCCAATTTGAGCGAATTCTTATTTCAAAAGACACCAAATACGATAAAACGATTGCAGCAGGAAGTGGTCTATTTTTTACAGATGAGGAATTGAATGGCTTTGATATTTTTAATACCGAAAGAGGCGATTGTTTTCATTGCCATGGCAGCATTTTGTTTACGGATAATTCCTTTCATAATAATGGCTTAGATTCTACCTTCATGGATATTGGGTTGGCAATGATTAGTGGAAAAGAAAACGATACTGGCAAATTTAAGACCCCCACCCTACGGAACATTGCCTTGACTGCTCCTTATATGCACGATGGGCGTTTTCAGACATTAGAAGAAGTGATTGATTTTTATAGTGAAGGTTTACAAAACTCCAATACCATCGACCCTTTAATGAAAAATGTGCATAAAGGAGGCATTCAATTAACGGCTGCTGAAAAGAGCGATTTGCTGGCTTTTCTACATACTTTAACGGATACCACCTTTACTACTAATCCTGAGTTTTCCACTCCTTTTTAATAAATTTTCTTACTGGTCACATTGACAAAAGTCATCGACCTATGTGATTTCCTTCACAGAAGTAGAGGCATTTCCTTTGCAACTTTGTATGGTAAATAAAAATTATTTCACCAAACAAAAAATCTAAAGATATGAATAGCTCCTACTTGAAAAATTGGTTCATTTTAGCCCTTTCTTTTGCCACCATTATGCTTTTTACGCAATGTGATTCGAATAATGATGTAGAACCAGAAACGGAAACCGAAGATGTGCTCCTAGTTGATGAGGAGGGTACGACTTCTTTTAGTAATACTGCTTTCCAAGTGGTCATAAATCTATTACCTAAAGAAGATTTAAGTGCAGCCGAAGAAAGCGGTCTAATCTTCATGCGAGAAGAAGAAAAATTAGCGCATGATGTTTATGTGAAATTATACGAAAAATGGGGGATGAATATCTTTAATAACATTGCCCAAAGTGAAACAACCCATACGGATGCTGTTTTGGTTTTATTGAATAAATATGATTTGACAGACCCTGTAGGTACAAATGGAATTGGCGTATTTGTCAATACAACGCTTCAGGGCTTGTATGATAATTTGACAGTAGCAGGATTTGAAAATCAAGTGGAAGCCCTAAAAGTAGGTGCTGCCATTGAAGAAATTGACATTCGAGATTTAGAAAATGAGTTGAATAATAATGTGGACAATGAAGACATTGAGTTGCTTTATGAAAATCTGGAAAAAGGGTCAAGAAATCACTTGCGAGCATTCGTAAGAAACCTGAATAATAGGGGTGTTACTTATATACCTCAATATCTTTCTGTTGAAGAATATCAGGAAATTATCAATGGAGACATGGAAAAAGGAGGAAACTAATTTATTGCTTTACTTTAAAACTAAAAAATAATGAAAAATAGAATCATAGTATTAAGTCTAATTGGGTTATTTGTTGCTCTAACAGCGACTTATGGGCAAACAGAAATGACCTTAAAAGCGTCTGATATAACCTATATGCTAGAAGAAGAAAAACTAGCTAGAGATGTTTATTTAGCACTTTATAATAAATGGGAGCATCCCACTTTTAAAAACATTAGTGGTTCTGAACAACGACATTTTGAGAAAATGCAAGAATTGGCAATAGCTAATAAGGTGTCTATTCCTATGTCTGTTGAAGCAGATGAAGCAGGCGTTTTTCAAAATAAAAAGCTCCAAAAACTGTATAAAGAATTGGTTAAAGAAGGGCGGCGTTCCCTTAAAAGTGCATTAAGAGTAGGTGCGAAAATCGAGGAATTAGATATAAAAGACCTGAAAGAAGCCATCGTTCATACAGATGATGCGGCAAGCAAACGTGTTTATGAAAATTTATTACAGGCTTCTGAAAATCACCTACGGGCATTTGCTCGAAACCTTGAAAAACAAGGGATAGACTATCAACCAGCTATTTTAAGTCAAAGTGACTATAATGCTATTATTAGTTCTGAAAAAATGGGCAAAAAAGGAAAAGGGAGGAAAGGAAAGGGAACAAATAAAAATTGTACCAATAAAAAAGGCAAAGGCAAAAATTGTTGTACTTCCAAATAGGTATTTGCCATAAAAAAAACACTTCTTAAAGAAGTCGAGCAGTTTGTAAGAAAAATATTGACAGAAGAACTTTCTCCGAACAGATTATTCCATAATTGGAATCATGATATAGAAAACAGCTTTATAAAATTCAGCATAAGGAAGAATAAATCTTTATTAGATTTTAACACCAAGAAATTATTAACATGAAAAATCAAGTTTATTTATTTTTTGTTTTATTGGCAGTAATAATAGCCAGTTGTAGTCCTATTAAAGTACTTAGTGACGTAGAAGAAGGCACTAATTTTAATGCCTATAAAACTTTTAAATTGCTAGACCAAAAAGGTGCCTTTCCAGCAGATGCGAACCCTATTAATCGACAAAGATTGGAAAAAGCTATCATCAATAAAATGAAGGAATTAAATTATCAGGAATCAGAAAATCCAGATTTATTAGTTACTTTTTTTGTAAAGAAAGAAACGAAGCAAAGCGAAGGAGCTATTAGAAATTATTACGATGAATGGGATTATGTAGATAAATTTAATGTCTATCAATACAAAGTTGGCACTTTAGTAGTTGATTTGATTGATGCCAAAAAGAAACAAATTATATGGCACGGAATCCTTTCTCGACAAACAGATGAAAATATTAAAACAGCAGCGGAGCGCATTAATAAAAATGTGGAAAAGATTTTTGCTCGATTTGAAAAAGAAAGGGGAAATTGACAAATATCATCAGGAGAGGATGACAAATATCATTTCTATAATAGCATGAAAATAATAATTTTGGTGCTCAAAAGAATAGCGTTTTCGGAGTTTGCTAAACTCCTCAAAAATAATTAGGGTTTTATGGATAAGGGAGGTAGAATAACTTGGATTTAACTAAAACATAGACACATTCTACCTCCTATCTTTCCTTTAATCTAAACCGTATTAACGCTTAAAAGAGAACTATCAGAAATAAAACAATATTTGTAAACTTTTAAATTATTGGCTTATGTGTACTTCCAGATGTCCCTAAATTAACCATCCAAAAAAACCAAGGGCTATTTTTTTAGCAAAAAACATGAAAACATTATCATATATTGTTTAATAACTTTAAAATAATTAAAATGACAGTAGAACAAATTTATACGGGATGCCTAGCCGAGGCGGCTTATTATATCGAATCAAACGGCGAAGCGGTTATTATTGACCCTTTAAGAGAGGTTCAACCATATATTGACCGTGCTAAGAAAGACGGAGCAAAAATCAAATACATTTTCGAGACTCACTTCCACGCTGATTTTGTCTCAGGGCATATAGATTTAGCTAAAAAAACAGGGGCTAAGATTGTTTATGGACCTACCACTATGGAAACTGGATTTAAGAAAACCGTTGCTAAAGACGGTCAAATTTTCAAAGTTGGTGCTGTCACTTTTGAGGTCTTGCATACCCCCGGTCACACTATGGAAAGTAGCTGTTATCTATTGCGAGATGAAAAAGGCAAAGAAGTGGGCTTATTTAGTGGGGACACCTTATTTATTGGTGATGTAGGTCGTCCTGATTTAGCACAAAAGGTTATTGCGGAATTGACACAGGAAAAATTAGCCGTTCATTTGTACGAATCTTTGAGAAATAAAATCATGCCTTTGGCAGATGATATTATTGTCTATCCAGCACATGGTGCAGGTTCAGCTTGTGGTAAAAATATGAGTTCGGAAACGACGGATACTTTAGGCAATCAGAAAAAGACCAATTATGCTTTAAGACCCGATATGACACAGGAAGAATTTGTCAAAGAAGTATTAACTGGTTTGACGCCTCCCCCAGCCTATTTCCCTCAAAATGTATTATTGAATATCCAAGGATACGAAAGTTTTGATGAGGTCAAAGAAAAAGGGATAAAAGCATTGAGTGCAAGGGCTTTTGAAGCTGTTGTCGGGGAAACAGATGCTGTTATCATCGACACTCGAGATAAAGATGATTTTAGAAAAGGTTTTATTCCTAATTCTATTTTCATTGGATTGGATGGCAGTTTTGCTAGTTGGGTTGGTACTTTGATTCCTGATGTCAAACAAAATATTGTTTTCGTTGCAGATAAAGGTAAGGAAGAAGAAGTCGTTACTCGTTTAGCAAGAGTAGGTTATGATAATGCTTTGGGCTATTTAGAAGGTGGTTTTCAAACATGGAAAAAAGAAGGGCGAGAGGTAGATGCAATTAAGTCCATTCGAGTAGAAAAATTGGAACGCTTAATCAAAGCAGGCAATTATGTAGATGTCCGAAGAGCAAGTGAGTTTGGCAGCGAACATATCATAGGTGCTATTAATGCTCCTTTGGATTATATCAATGAAAGTATGTCTAAAGTGGATAAAAAGAAAACGATTTATATTGGATGTAATTCTGGTTATCGTTCATTGGTTTTTATCTCCATTTTACAGGCACGAGGTTATAGAAATTTGGTGGATGTCATAGGTGGTTTTAAAGCGGTAAAAGCCAATGGTAAGTTTGAAATTTCGGACTATGTATGTCCAACTACCATGTTGTAAAAAATATTTTATCATAATATTAAGTTGGTTGAGGAGTGTATCGTTTTGGTGCACTCCTTTTGTTGTAAATACTGCGTAGTAGGTGTAAAAATAATCACAGAAAACGTAAATTTGTAAACAAAAAAGAGAATATGAAAATTGACAAAAAATTAAAGGAGTTACCGCTTTCAAAAATGAAACCTAATTCATTAGCGGCTTTATTTGGCGAAAAAGATATTCAGGCAATGTGGATGGCTGACTCAGAATTTGAATTTACATCACAGTAGTTAGGCCAGTTTTGGGGCAAACTTTGCAAGATATTCTATTCATTGATTAATAAATCAGTTATGAAAAATAAGACCTTATTTGTATTCTTTTTCTTATTGCTTGCCTTTTCTTTTTGGGATTGCAAGAACACTAGTCAGCAGCAAAAAAACGAATCAGCAATGACGGATGAACAAGAAGCTGTTTATTTAGGCAAAGGAAAACAAATAGCTGCTGTCACCTTTACCGCTTTATCTCAACAGTTGCAAAAGGCAGTAAAAGAAGGAGGTATTCCAAATGCGATTCAATACTGTAATTTGGCAGCGTATCAAATTACAGATAGTTTATCTCAGATACATCAAGCAGTAATTAGACGGACTTCTTTGAAAAATAGAAACCCTAAAAATAAAGCGACGGAATTAGAACAAATAGTATTAGCTGATTTTGGGAAGAAAGCTGCCGATGGGCAAGCTTTAGAACCAATTGTAAAACCTTTAGATGGGCAAAAAATAGCTTTTTACGCACCTATTAAGCTCAATGATTTTTGTCTGAATTGTCATGGAAAATTGGGCGAAACTTTGACTGATGAAAATTATCAACTGATTAAAAAACACTACCCTGACGACAAAGCCATTGGTTATGCAAGTGGGGAATTAAGAGGAATGTGGAGTATTCAATTAACTAAATAAGGAAGTAAACCTGTAAAATATATATTATAATGAACCAGCTCAATAGTTGGCTATAGTGAAAAACAGCATGACCGATGTTGTTTCAAAATTTGATTTCAATCGGATGGCTAGGGAGTATTACGAACAGTTGTTTGTATAAGGTAAAAGGGCTTTCTTATAAAAAATATGATCCCTAAACCGTGATAAAATATAACAAATTTTGCCGTATCGAACGGCAAAATTTTTAAATCCCCTTTTTTGATTTGTTTGGACTAGATGTCCAACAAATCAAGATATGAATAGTGATTCCCATCTTTATGAGAAAACCTTTTATAAGGTAACAAATGTCACCCTTTAGGCATGACAAGTATCACCTAAAAAGAGTAAAAAAGACAATAAATTGAGGTTTATTCTAAATATCAAATTTTTATTAAAAAAAGAAAATGAACGTAAAAATTGAAGATTTAATGGTAACCTCCGTAGTTACTACGCACAAACATCAGACAGTAAGGCAAGCCAAAGACATTATGCAACGAAATGGAATCCATTCTTTGCCAATTGTTACCGAGAATAATGAAGTGGAAGGAATAATAACCACCAAAGATTTAGTAGAAGATATTTCTGATGATACACAAATTAGGCATATCATGACTACAAAAATATTGAGTATTCCAAAATATTCTGATGTGCATATTGCTGCTAGGATTATGCGGAATCACCACATTCATCACTTGGTGGTAACTCACGAAAAGCAAATCGTAGGCGTATTAAGTGCTTTTGATTTATTGAAATTAATTGAGAAGCATCGATATATTGCTAAAAATGCCCCTACACCTAATAAGAAAGCACGAAAAAAACAATTCTGATTTTTTATCAGATAGGGTCTCTCCGCCTACTAACAGGTGGAGATGCCCCAAATAAATCATTGATTAGCCAAAGATTTTCGCTTTGAAATATCGGGCATTCATTTCGGCTATATTGGCAATAGAAATGCCCTCTGGACATTCCACTTCGCAAGCACCTGTGAAAGAACAATGCCCAAATCCTTCTTTTTCCATTTGAGTCGTCATATCCAATACTCGTTGATGGGCTTCGGGCTTTCCTTGCGGTAAGGAATTTAAATGATTGATTTTAGCAGCGGTAAATAAGGCAGCGGACGAATTTTTACAGGTTGCCACACAGGCTCCACAACCAATACAAGCAGCTGCATCCATTGCTTTATCTGAGACTCCTTTTCCAATTAGAATAGCATTGGCTTCTGGAGCAGTTCCTGTTTTTGCGCTAATATATCCTCCATGTTCAATGATTCGGTCAAAAGCGGAACGGTCAACAATTAAGTCTTTAAGTATTGGAAAAGATTTGGCGCGCCAGGGTTCTACCGTTATAATTGCGCCATCCTTAAAACTTCGCATATACAATTGACAGGTCGTTATATTGCTATGAGGGCCATGCGCTCGTCCGTTGATAAAAATGCCACATTGTCCACAGATACCTTCTCGACAGTCATATTCAAAGGCTACTACTTTTTCATTTCTTAAAACCAATATTTCATTTAGGTGGTCTAATGCCTCCAAAAAAGACATATCTTCGGCCAAGTCATCGACTACATAGTTGATAAAACCACCTTTATTAGTAGGATTATCTTGCCGCCAAATTCTAAATGTAACTTCCATGGTTTAATTTTGAATAATACTAACTTATTAATGCTTCACGCCTTATTTATAACTTCGAACGCTTGGCTTCACAAATTCAAAGGCCAATTTTTCTTTATGCAATTGGAAACTACCTCTTTTATATTCCCAAGCAGAAACATAGGCATACTCCTCATCCATCCGAACGGCTTCTCCTTCTGCTGTTTGGAACTCTTCTCTGAAGTGTGCACCACAAGATTCAGCTCTTTGTAACGCATCCGTACACATCAAAACGGCTAATTCTATAAAATCAGCCAATCGGAGGGCTTTCTCTAATTCGGTATTTATTTCGTCATTATGACCCGTTACTTTTACATCTGCCCAAAATGCTTCCTTAATGCTATTTATTTGGGTAATCGCTTTTTCTAACCCAAGTTTATTTCTACTCATGGCACATTCCTGCCACATTATTTTTCCTAATGCTCGGTGAAAATGGTCAACGGTTTTTGTACCAGCAACCGCAAATATTTTACTAATATGTTCCTTAATTTCCTTTTCTATTTTAGTAAACATTGGATGGTCGATGCTAATGGGCGCTTCTGTCAATTCTTGAGCAAGGTAATTATTGATAGTATTTGGCAATATAAAATAGCCATCTACACTTGCTTGTAATAACGAATTTGCGCCTAAACGATTCGCCCCATGGTCCGAAAAATTGCATTCGCCTATGGCGTATAAACCTGGAATAGTGGTCATCAATTCATAGTCTACCCAAAGTCCACCCATAGAAAAATGAGCAGCAGGCGAAATCTGCATAGGCTCTTGATAAGCATCAATTCCCGTAATCTTTTTATACATCGTAAAAAGGTTAGCATAACGGTCTTTGATGGTATGGAGACCAGCATTTTCAATAGCATGTTTGAAGTCTAAATAGACTGCATTTTTTAAGCGCCCGACTCCATGTCCTGCATCAATTCGCTCTTTAGCGGCACGAGAAGCAATATCTCTTGGCGCTAAATTTCCAAAACTGGGGTATTTTCTTTCTAAATAATAATCTCTTTCTTTTTCTGGTATATTATTGGCCTTTCTAAGGTCTCCTTTCTTTTTAGGCACCCATATCCGGCCATCATTCCGCAAAGATTCGGACATTAAAGTTAATTTGGATTGAGCTTCACTTGTTTGTGGTAAAGCAGTAGGGTGAATTTGGGTAAAGCTAGGTGCCGCAAAAAATGCGCCCCGTTTATGGGCTTTCCATATCGCACTTCCATTGCAACCAATCGCCAAAGTAGATAATCTAAACACCCTGGAATAACCACCCGTTGCCAAGACCACGGCATCTGCTACAAAACGTTTGAGGTGACCATTGACCAAATCTCGGGCAATAATTCCTTTGGCTTTCCCATCAATAACTACTAAATCGAGCATTTCATGTCGAGTGAACATCCTCACTTTTTTAGCTCGAATCATTTTATATAATTGGGAATAGGCCGCCAATAATAATTGTTGCCCTGTTTGTCCTCTGGCATAGAAGGTTCGTTGAACTTGTACCCCGCCAAAACTACGATTGGCCAAAACACCCCCATATTCTCTGGCAAATGGCACTCCTTGTTGGGTATAGTGGTCTATAAGGGGAGCAGATAATTCAGCTAAGCGATAGGTATTTGCCTCTCTTGATCTAAAATCTCCACCTTTCAAGGTATCATAAAACATCCGCCAAACACTATCTCCATCATGCTGATAATTTTTGGCCGCATTGATACCGCCTTGTGCCGCTACAGAATGCGCTCGGCGAGCAGAATCTTGATAGCAAAAACATTGTACCTCATAACCCAATTCGGCTAAAGTAGCGGCTGCCCCCGCACCTGACAAACCTGAACCAACTACTATCACATTCAATTTCTTCTTATTAGCAGGATTAATCAGCTTACTTTTTCTTTGATAATTTCGCCATTTTTCTTCTAATTTCCCTTCTGGTATTTTTGCATCTATTATCATAGGGTCTATTTTGAGTGATGATTGAATTTTGACTATAAGCCACCAATAAGCTGAATTATTTAAAATACACAATTAATGGAATAATTCCGAATCCTACTGACAGGATACTTGCATAAATCACCGATACTCTGGCCAATACCTTCAATCCTTTTCGATGATAAAAACCAAGGGTTTTAAAAGCACTTTTTAATCCATGATTTAAATGAAAGCCCAAGGGAATCATCAATAGCGAATAAAAAAGGACATAAAAACCATTATGAAATAAGCTACTGGTTACTTCGTAAACATCTACATTTCCTGCTGCATCTAAACCTACAGACGCTCCCATACCTAATTTAATTCTTGCCCAAAAGTTAGCTAAGTGGACAATTAGAAATAGTAATAAGAGAATGCCTAATAAACCCATGTTTTGGGAGGCCCAAGAACTATTGTCTTCGGTTTTATTGATGGCATATTTATCGGGCTTAGCAGACCTATTTCTGAAAGTTACAAGTATTGCATATATCACATGCAGTAGGATGGATAAATACAAAAGATAGGCAACTATTTTAATAATTGGATTTTCTCTTAAAGTAGTTGAATAAGCATTGTACATTCCTCTTGCGATTTCTTCTGGCAATAACAAAATGCAATTAGCAGATAGGTGAACAATCATAAAAATACAGAGGAATAAGCCCGTCCCCGCAATAATACTTCTTCTAAAAAAGAGATTCATTATAACATTAATTTTAAAGGTCTAGTAATTTTCAATGCTCTATGAAGAATGGCTTGGGCTTTTTAATAAAGCATAAAATTGCCCACTTTTTTTGGAAATCAAAAAGTGGGCAATTTTATCCTTATATGTAGCTAGCTTCGCTTGAACCCCCAGGGATTAGACCGACTCTAATTTGAATTTAACAGGCAAATTAAATTGTACCTTCACGTTTTTGCCTCTTTGTTTGCCTGGTGTCCATAGACCAGCCTTCTCATTCATCAAATTTACAACTCTAAGGGCTTCTGCACCACATTGCGCACCTATATCTCTCACTATCCTAGCATTTTTAATTTCCCCTTTAGTATTGACCACAAATTGAATGACTACGGTTCCGTCTACTCCATTTTCTCTGGCAATGGGAGGATATGAAATGTGTTTATAAATAAATGTTAACATTTTTTGGTCCGCACATTTTTTGGTGGCTATTTTATCTCCAAGGTTGTCACAGCCAGGGAAACGAGGCATTTCTTCCACGACTTTAAAGATTTCTTCAATTTCTACTTCATCGGGTGGTGGCGGCGGAGGTGGCGGCGGAGGTGCGGTCTCTTTTTTCTCAACAACAGGAGGCGGCACATAAGCTACCTCCGTATTTTCATCAATGCTCTGGTCTAAAAAGGCAACCTCGTCTTCTTCGATAAATTCTTCGTTAGGAACTTCTTCGATAACTGGCGGCGGTGGAGGTGGTGGTGGCGGAGGCGGTTCAGATGTTCTAGGAGGCTCAATTTCAAATTCCTCGGTCAAAACTAGGGCATCCTCAGGTATATCTATCTTTTCCTCAAAGGTTGTTACATTCATGGCTAAAACAGTCATCAATAAAGCGACTAATAATCCCATTTTTAGGTAAGTAGTACTAGCTCTAAATACATTCACATCAGGATACTTGTTTCGGCCAATGATAGGTGAGGCATATTTTCTTTTGGTAACTTCACCTGCGAGGTGAGCTTCAGAAAGGCGTTTAAAATATCGCTTCCCAAGATAAATAAATCCTGCAAGGAAAAAAAATATTCCAATCATACCATAGAAAAAGAAGGAAGTGCTAACTGTAAAATCTAAATTCATATATAAAAGGGTTTTGAATAGGTTGAAAATAAATTAGAAAAGCTAAAATGTTTTACATTTTGATTTTGGAGGTAATTCTTATCTTTAAATTCCAATTTTTTATATTCTTTTTTAATGACTTTTATCACTACCATGTCATGACTTTTATCAGGTGACAATTATCAATTCATATAATGACCTTATTAGCAACAGGTTATGACAAATTGGATAGGAAAGAACTTAGTACTGGACATTTTGATATTTTCGTGAATTGACTTACAAAGTTTTCAAAACTTGGGAAGCCTAAATAACTCATAATCAATAAAGTAAACTTCCCAAGTCAAAAAGGAAAAGACTTTGTAAGTTTTAAAGCAAATGTCCAGTAATAAGAGGAAAGAAATTAAACTTCTGAAATGGTGCAATTTTTCCGAAATGGAAAAGGATTCTTATTGTAGGAACGCTTAGAGGTGTAGAGCAATATCGTTTAATAAAAGGGGTAATAAAATTATTTATCGAGAAACAATAATAAAAGACTTAGCCCGAATCAGAGATATTGAAATGGGATTGGATGGCAATATTTATTTGGCTCAAAGTGATTTAGGTGAAGAGTTGTAGCTTTGACCTCTGGTCTGAGCTACAACTCACATCTGAAAAAACAAACACTTAGTCCTCACACCCCATTTCAATCCTAGAAAACAAATCATTATTAGGAAAACAATAACCAGATAAAACCTGCTCAGGTACATACCGATTTAGATTGCCATCTCGCAAGCCTGTTGCCAAAAAGGCAGTTAAATCCGCAACTTGTTCCTTAGTTAAATTCAAAGGTTTGAATTGACGAGCAATTTTTTCAGTAGGAATATTTGGATTTTCTGGAATACCTTCATTAAAATAGTCAACCACCTCTTTTAAGGTTGCTTTACTACTGCCATGAAAATAAAATGAGGCATCGCCCATATTATATAGTTGAGGTATTTTGAATTTATGCCTATCTTCTGGACGACCAGAAAATTCTGCTCTACCTAGGTTTTTTACATCGGCTGCTGAGGTATTAAAAGCCGTTCCAGTTTCATATAAATCTTTAACACCTACTGAATAAAATTCATTAGCCCCTAGATTCTTTTCTTTATGACAATGATAACATTTAGCATCAGAAAAGAAGACCAAAGCCCCTCTTTTTTCTTGTTCCGTCATGGCCGTTCTATCCCCTTTTAAATAGGTTTGAAAAGGTGCTTCATTTGATAATAGTGTTCTTAGATAAGCAGAAAGGGCAAAAGCAGCATTTTTTTGGGAATAGCGGTCAGTTGCTGGCTCATTACCAAAGGCAGCATCAAAGTAGGGTCGATAACCATATTCGTCTAAAACTTCTGTGGTAATATCCATTCGGTGTAACTTTATTCCTTCTATTAATTGAGATTCTAAAGACTCGAACCCTTCATAATTAACGGCTAATAACGTGTCTAAATCCCAACGGTCTTCCGTCCCAATATTAGCCCCACTGCTACCAAAACGACCATTCCAAGTCGTGTTTTCGACATAAGCAACGTTTAACACACTCATTGCTCGAACTCCTTGTACATCCATTTCATGGTCTCGATAAGCAGCCAATTTAGTACGACCTTCTCCAAGTATACCAAAACCGATACCACCGTCTGCTATACCTTGGGCATTACCCGGTCTAAAGCCTGCTTCGGGTACGTGACAAGAGGCACAAGAATAAGTCTTTTTACCTGCCTCTTTTGTAGCATTAAGAGCAATTCCTGTTTCATAGAATAGCATTTTACCTAAAAACACTTTTTCCGTACTCAAGGGATTATGAATATCTTGAGGAATGGCGGTGAAATCATCACTATCAGGAAGGATAAAATGGTCTAAATCATTGGTTTTAGAAGCTCGAATCAATGAAGTCGTTAATATTTGGTCAAGTGGCGTATCAATGTAAATTTTATCTTTTGTACAGGCAACAATTAATGCGCAAACAAACAGCAGGCAAAGGAAACGGGTTTTCATATTTATTAATTCAACGGATTATAAGTCATCAACCAAGTAATAGAACTTAGCGAGTTACAGTAATACCACGCACCTGTTTTAATTACAATACTCAACGTCTTGAATTAAGGTGGTAGATTTTCTTTAAAACGGTTTTGGGAGATAAGAGATAGTAGCTACTATAAGGAATAATTTTTTTAGCTTATTCTAGCTACTATGAATAGCTAAAACATGATTGGCTGCAATTTATATATCTATAATCTTCCATGAGGTGACAAAAGTCATCAATTATTATTTTTTATAAAAAGCTAAACATTTTAAGGCTAAAATGACTAAAATAAAAGGACTTCTATTAAATGTAAAACTGTCCTTTGCTTCTAATGAAGCAAAGGACAGTTTTAATACATCATCCGACTATTATTTCAATATTACTGAAATATATTTTTGTTTGAGTAGGCTACATATTTCCTATTCCCTTATTGTTGATAGGGTATGGTTTTCAAAATGTACTGAGTCGCCTCAATTCTAGCCGTTGTTTTTTTATTGGCATTAATTATTATCCATGGGCAAAGTTTTGTATTTGTTTCTTTAAACATGCTCATTTTATATTTGGTATACTCATCCCATAGCTCCTGAGCCTTTTCATCAACGGGGGTCATTTTCCATTTTTTCAAAGGATCCCGCTTAATTTCTGCAAACCTTCTAGCTTGTTCTTCTTTGGTAATAGAAAAGTAGAATTTGATAAGGTAAGTTTTTGATTCCAGTACCATTTTTTCAAAGCTATTAACTTGTCCCATAAAAATTTCGTAATCTTCTGAGCTACAAAATCCATTTACAGGTTCTACAACTGCCCGATTATACCAACTTCGGTCAAAAAATACAATTTCTCCAGGTTTAGGTAATCTATTGACATAGCGCTGAAAATACCATTGTCCTTCTTCCACTATAGTGGGCTTAGGTAATGCTACAATTTTAAAATGTCTCGGATTGATATGAGCAGTAATACGGCGAATGGCTCCCCCTTTTCCTGCAGCGTCTCTCCCTTCAAACAGGATAACTACTTTTTTACCCTCTTTAATCACCCAGTTTTGTAATTTAATTAATTCTGTTTGTAAATTTCTTAGATTCAATTCGTATTGTGCCATACGAAGTGCCTTCTCAAAATTTAGTTTCTTATCACTTATAAGGTGTTTCAATCCTATTTTTGAATTAAGGATGGCTACTTCTTTTTTAGTTAAATCTAATGCTTTCATCTTAAATATCTATTTGTTCAATGTTTCTATAATATCTAATAATAACGTTAGGGTCTGGCAGCAAGATAGCTTTAGATTTCCCTTTTCCTACATATTCAAATTGGGACAGAACATACCGCATACTTTCAAGCCGAGCAGTCCGTTTATCATTCGTTTTAACGATAATCCAAGGGCTAAAAGTAGTATGTGTTTTTGAAAACATTTGCCTTTTGTAATGGGTGTATTTATCCCATAAACGCTGCCCTTCCATATCTACAGGACTAAATTTCCAACGTTTGAGTGGATTTCTCATTCTTGAGTCAAATCTATTTTTTTGTTCTTCTTTAGAAATAGAAAACCAAAATTTGATGATTTTTATATTGTCTTCATATAACATATGTTCAAATTCAGGTACCTGCACCATAAATCGCTGATATTGCTTCTGGTTGCAAAAATCCATTACGGGTTCTACCACCGCCCTATTATACCAACTTCGGTCAAAAAATACGATTTCTCCAGGATTAGGTAATTCCTTGACATATCGGCGAAAGTACCATTGTCCTTTTTCTACTTCTGTTGGTCTTGAAAGCGCCACTACTCGCATAGAACGTGGGTTTAGGTGCTCTGCAAACCGCTTAATAGAGCCTCCTTTCCCAGCTGCATCCCGCCCTTCAAAAATCACAACTACTCGCATTTTCTTTTTAGCTATCCATTGTTGAAGATTGACTAATTCTGCTTGTAAAACCTTGAGCTCTTCTTCATATCTTAAATTTCGAAGGGCTTTATTGATGTTGATATTTTTAATATTTGCAATGTTAAATAAGTCATCTCTCTTATTAGCTTTTTGAAAATCTTCTAGCGTATATTTTGTCATTTTACAATCAAGTATTTATGAAATCAGTTCTTAATAATTAATTGTTATATTATCATTAATACAGCAATTTTCGATAATTTTTTCGGGGAGTATTATTTTGAATAATAATGGAATCCGTAAGGATGGAAACTGTTTTATTCTTAAACTTAAGTTGCGGACAATATAGAAAAGAGAAGCGAGAAAAGAGACTAGATTTCACAAAATCTACTTGTTTTAATGAATTAGTGATTCAAAAATTTATCATTTCTACTGTTTTTATCTCTATTCTCGCTTCCCTACACTCTATTCTTTGGATGATTAATACCGGAAAGATAAGTTAGGTATAACCAGTAAATCTGTGATAGCCATAACATAGCTATTTTTCTTCTTTAGTAGGCTTGTCATTTGATTTGACAGCTGTATAATGGTGATAAATCGTGTTAATAAAACTCAAGATAATACCAATACCAATAACGATATAAAAGATGGTAAATAATTTCCCCTCATCTGTTTGCGGAGAAAAATCGCCATAGCCAACGGTTGTCAAGGTGATAACGGAAAAATAGATGGAGTCTATCCATGTCCATCCTTCCAAATAATGATACACCACACTACCAAAGGCAATGACAATAGTCGTCGTCAATAATAAATCACGATATTCGTCATCCTTTAAAAAAGATACTAGCGTTCGATACAGTAACATCAGCTATTTTATTTTGCGGCCTTCAAAACGAGCAAAGGCGTGGTCGTATTTAAAGCTAATCGCTTGGTTATACTTTTGTGGAAAAGACGTTCAAAAAATCCTCTATGAGGTTTTGCCATCACCATTAAATCCACATTCCAAGTGTCTTCAAATTCTTTTAATTCTTTTTCTACATTTTTTGTAGCAATTCGGTGAAAGGTTACTTGTAAACCAGGAGGGTGGTCTTTGAAAAATTCCTCCATTTCCTTCATGGTCATTGGCCGTTTTTCATCAGGTTTTTTTTCAATATGCACAATGCGCATAATGGCATTAAAAGGACTTAATAGTTTACTTAATTTCCAGATATAAAACGGGTCTGCCTCATTAAAGTCAGTGGCATAAGCGACCGTCTGCATTTTATGCCCTACCGCCTTTTCTGGCACAACGATTACTGGGCAATTTGCTTTTTGCAAAGTGCCATAAGCAACGCTGCCAAAGGTTTTTTCAAAATTACTATGTTCTCCTTGTGTTCCCATAATCACTAAATCAAAGCCTTTTTCTTCTACTAAGCTTTGAACCTGGTCTTGTGGTGTGCCAGCTAGAATTTCCGTTGTAATATTCGGTATAAGTTCAGGTTCATAACCAGCATGGACTTGTACTATTGCAGCCTTCGCAAAAGTTTTCATCACCTCTTTTGCCGTATCCATTCGTTGCTGCATCATTTGTGCGGCCATTGCTGGATAATCCAACGGTTCAGCTATTGGATAGACCATATGGACGACATGAATATCCGCTTTATAATGGTCTGCAAACCAAACGGCATAACGAAAAGCGTTTAGTGCATTATCCGAAAAGTCGGTAGGAACTAAAATCTTTTTTATCTTTTTCATTTTTTATAATTTTTAAATAGGCCTAACAAAATATTAACTCGATACCCTGCGGTCAGGGCATTTTTATTAAAATTGGCAAAGGTGGCCACTCCAATACCGATATGGTCATTGAATATAAAATTAACGCCAGTTTCTGCCACAAAACCAAAAGCGGTTTGGGTCGTCCAATCTTTCTGTACAGACATTCCATCCCCTCCATTATAGACTTCCCTAAAATGATTACACTCTGAATAGCCTAAGCCACCTGTTATATAAAATTGGTCTCTTTTTTTGGTATGAATCCAGCCGTATTGAATTTTCCACTCGTTAAAATCCCCTTGCATTTTATCTCCCATATTGGTTTCCCAAAAATGATTGAGTTGCAAGGAAGCTAATTGTTGTTTATGACTCACCGCAAAACCTGCACCTGCTACTAAACCAGGCGTTTTGGTAAAAGCATCTGAAAGACTTTGTCCTGCCCCTCCGTTGACCCAAAATTGAATAGGGCTTTCGTTTTTTTGCGCAAAAACACTTGCTATTAGAAAGAGGTTGAATAGAATTAAAGTAAATTTATTTTTCATGGCGATGATTTTAGTTCAAAGTTGCAGCGATTTGACTGCTTTTTTGATGACTAAAATCAACTGGGAGGGGTGACTTTTATCACCTATCTTACAAAATTTGTTGTCCTTTATTTTAAGCCACTTTCCGAGTAGACCTATCTGCCTTAATTCGCTTACCAAATATGCCTTCTAAATCTTCTTTGACCACGACTTCTTTTTCCAATAATAATTCCGCCAACTCATTTAATTCACTTCGATGTTTAAGCAATAATTTTTTAGTACGCTCATAAGCAGCGGTTACCGTTTTTCGGACTTCCTCATCAATCAATTTGGCAGTTGCTTCACTATAAGGACGATGAATAGATTGTTCGTATTGACCAGTACTATCGTAATAGGAAATATTGCCTAATTTATCATCTAAACCATAATAAGCCACCATGGTATAAGCTTGTTTAGTTACTTTCTCTAAATCATCTAAAGCACCAGAAGAAATTTCGCCAAAGACCACTTCCTCCGCAGCTCTGCCTCCTAAAGCAGCACATAGACGATCTTCGAATTGAGCTTTAGTATAAATCTGATGTTCTTCGGGCAAGTACCAAGCCGAACCCAAAGACTTTCCTCTGGGCACAATGCTGACTTTTAATAAACTATCGGCATGTTCTAAAAACCAACTCGTCGTGGCATGCCCCGCTTCGTGATAAGCAACAATCTGCTTTTCTTGTGGAGAAATAATTTTACTTTTCTTTTCCAACCCTGCAATAATTCGGTCGGTCGCTGAGAAAAAATCTTCCATCTCAACGGCTACTTTTCCACCTCTAGCTGCAATCAAAGCGGCTTCATTACAGATATTGGCAATGTCTGCACCAGAGAACCCTGGTGTTTGTCCAGCCAAGGCATCTACATCAATATCTTCTGCCAAAGTCAAGGGTTTTAGATGCACTTTAAAAATAGCTTTTCTAGCCAACATGCTCGGCAATTCCAAATAAATATGTCGGTCAAATCGACCAGGTCTTAATAAGGCTTTATCCAATACATCTGCCCGATTAGTCGCTGCCAATACAATGACTCCTGTATTTGTACCAAAACCGTCCATCTCTGCAAGCAATTGATTTAAAGTGCTTTCTCTTTCATCGTTGGAGCGCATAGATAAGGCAGCCCCTCTTGCTCGACCAATCGCATCAATTTCATCAATAAAAATAATGCTTGGTGATTTTTCTTTTGCTTTTTTAAATAAATCTCTAACTCTACTCGCTCCTACCCCAACAAACATTTCGACAAATTCTGACCCTGACATGTGAAAAAAGGGCACTTGTGCCTCACCAGCAACTGCTTTTGCCATCAATGTTTTTCCTGTTCCAGGAGGGCCTACCAAAATAACTCCTTTTGGAATTTTTGCGCCTAAACGAGTAAAATAGGTTGGATTTTTTAAAAATTTGACAATTTCCATGACTTCTACCTTGGCTTCTTCTAAGCCTGCTACATCTGCAAAAGTGGTCTGACTTCGATTATTCTTATCAAAAACTGTTGCTTTAGATTTTCCAAAATCATAAGGATTTAAGCCGCCCATGCCCCCTCTATTTCCCCCTACTCGATTCATAATAAAAAACCATAGGGCAATTAAGAGTATAAAAGGTAGCATCCAGCCTAAAATATCTTTAAACCAATTGGTTTCCGTCTTGTATTTTACATCTGGAAGTTGACTTATATTATGTGTTTCCTTTGCTTTTTCTAGTTTTTGCTCAAATACTTCTACAGAACCAATTTCTAGATAGTACTGCGCATTGAATTGGTTTTTATTAGCATCTGCAAATTTTTCTTGTTCCAAACGGTCTTCTTTGATGTATATTCTTAGTTCTTCTTTATTGACGACCTCCAATAGCCGAACATCATCCGTTGCCAGTATTTCTTGTTCAAATTTATTCCAGGTAATTTCTTTGGCAGAAAATTGTTGTAAGGCAAATACCTGAGAGAAAAGAATGACGCCAAAGATTAAATAAATCCAATAGATATTCTTAGGCAAAAAGTCTTTTGGTGGACTCGGATTCGGTTCGTTTTTATTATTGGAAGGTTGATTCATTGTAATAGTTTTAGTTCAAAATTGCAGTTGTTTGGCTGTTTTTTTGATGACTAAAATCAATTGGGTAAGTGACTTTTATCAGTTCTGGTTGAATGTATTGGAAGGATTTTGGATAACGGGTTCAAATGTACAAAAGGATATACCGTATCTTTTTAATGGTAAGGAGGAATAGATGAAACAAAGCTCCGATAGAGTGAGAAACAGCCGCCTAATTTTAAGAAATATCTTGCAGACTCAGTTCGCTTGTTTTTTTTGCCAACCCCATGCGACGTTTTTGGATGCCAATTAAGGGGGCGGCCAAAATCGAAGATGCAAGTGCGGCAAAGACGATGGCTACGAATATTGTTTGTCCGATGAGTTGGAGCTCAAGTGCAAGCGTGGCTACCACAATTTCCATTGCCCCTCCTGGAATAAAAATAATGCCCATTAAAATGGATGTTTGTGGGGACTGTTTGCCAAGTCTCGCTCCTAGCCAAGCGCCTCCAAACTTACCCAAAATCGCAACTGTGCAAAAGATAAGGGTCGGCCATAGTGCCATACCAGCTAAGAAATCAATATGAAGACCAAGCGTAGCAAAAAAGAGGGGAACAAAGATGGCATGCAAGGTGTCAGAAACACTATTAAGCATATCATTCGAGATCCCTTTTGCACTTCCTGCCATGGTTCCAGCAAGAAAGAATCCTAGAATAGCATGAATCCCCAACCATTGTGTGATAGCTCCGCAAAGCAACCCAACACTTACGATTAAGGTTTGTGCTGCTGCTGGTTGGGTTAAGGAGGTCGCTTCTACACGTCGTAGTGCAGCACTCAACACTTTAGCCCCAAGCGTAGTACTTAAGCCGACAAATACAATGATACCCAAAACCGAACTAACTAGTTCAACTGTCCCCATAGAATGAGGAGTTACAAGTGAGATCACCACCGTAAATAAAAACCATCCGAAAATATCATTGATAGCGCAGGACGAAAGGGCAAGAGAACCTTGAACTGTTTTACTGATTTCAAGATCACCAAGAGTACGTGCCACTACAGATATTGCCGTAATAGAACCTGCTACGGACAAAAACAGCGCAAATGAAAGTGCGTTTGCTTTGTCTCCCCAATAAATCGGGTCAAAAGTACTAAACACCGGATAGCCTATTGCAATAGGAAACAGCACACCAACGATGCCAATTAGTATAGCAGCACGACCACTCTGAAATGCTTTCCGCACATCAACATGAAACCCCGAGGAGAGTAGCAGAAAGAAGACCCCCAGCCAAGAGACCGTTTCAAGCATGGTCGATTGGGTCTGATCAAAGGGAAAGAGCCAAGTCTGTAGGGAAGGAGAAATTCGTCCAAGAAGTGTTGGTCCCAATAGGATGCCAGCTAGAATTTCACCTGCGATGGCAGGAATCTTAATTGCTTCACAGATAACACTAAGCGTTCGTGCAGCCCCAAGAAGAACAAGGATTTGTATAAGAAAAAGTAGGATGTGGCTTTCGTTTAGGTAATGCATATTTAGAATCGTTTCGGGCGTAGGCTAATTTACTAGATTTTATTCTAAAGAGCTTATTGCTTCTAGAACTTTCCCTATAGCTATCGGGTTGGAAGCACTTCTCATATGATTTATTTTAGAATAAACACTACTGCTGCTATGTATTTGAATTGTTTTGACAATTTTATCAGCGTAGTTTGCAGTTTTAGTGGCGGAACTTGCGCTTTATTTTACCATTCCTACTTGAGTACCAATAAAGGAACATTAGTGTGCAAAGCCATTTTTTCTGTAAAACTTCTATGAAAAAGCGCCGCAAAAAAGTTTCGTTGAGGTTTGTACATAGCCAACATATTGATGCTTTGATTTTCAATAAAATCATTTATATCTTTTACTTTATCTTTAACTGGTATATTATAAAATGTGATATTCAAATCAGGAACAACTTCTGTAAAATATGCCACCAATTCTTCCATTTCACTTATGTCAACAATTTGCTTTTCATTGAAATGAACACATTTGATTTCTGGTTGAAAAGGTTTCAATAATTTTCCAGATTTCCATATCTCAAATGGGGCAACATCCTGTAAATCAGTTGCATAGCCTAGTACCATTTCTTCTTTAAATTTCGCAAATTCGGGTATAACAATGACTGAACAGGGAGTTTTTTTCAAAAGACTAGAAGTAATACTCCCTAGATATTTATCTAAAGCGCTATTCTCGCCTTGTGTACCCATAACGATAAAATCACTTTTGTTACTGGAGGCTACATCACAAATTTTAGTACCGACTAGTGGTTTACGCATGAAGTTCTAAATAGTATTTATTGTAACTTTGCGGTTTTTCAAAAAAAGCAGAAATTATGAGTAGAGGACGTCCAACACCAGCTATAAATATGACTAATCGTCAG
>Ga0136655_1000023_pt1 | contig 60259 bp, 107 predicted proteins | sample CPBDNA_2_FD_94863 | JGI IMG/M metagenome (GOLD analysis project Ga0136655, IMG submission 94863) | Freshwater to marine salinity gradient microbial communities from Chesapeake Bay, USA - CPBay_Spr_15_0.8_DNA (version 2) | ecosystem: Environmental > Aquatic > Marine > Coastal | place: USA... | reverse complement strand
TTTTTTTCTAATAAAAAAGAAATAAAAGTAATTGACTTAAAGGTAGGAGATATATTAGATTCCTATAATACTGTTAAAAAAATAATCAAACTTGAAGATATAGTATTAGAGCATACATATGAAATTTTTAATGCCGAGAATCATGTAATAATAGCAAACGAAATTAATTCACATCAATGTGACGAGTTTGCATTTGTGCAACCTAACATTGCTGAAGAATTCTGGACGTCAATTTCACCTACACTAGCAACAGGTGGACGCGCAATTCTTACAAGTACACCTAACTCAGACGAAGACACATTTGCTACTATTTGGAAAGCAGCAGACGACAAGTTTGACGAGCACGGTAATGAACAACCATTGGGCAAAAACGGGTTTCACTCATTTAGATCTCACTGGAGTGAACATCCAGACAGAGACGAAGATTGGAAGCGCGACGAGATTGGCAGAATTGGCGAAGAGAAATTCCGTCGTGAATACGGTTGTGAATTCCTTGTATTTGACGAAACACTAATCAATTCAATTAAGCTAGCATCAATGGGAGGCGATGCACCTATTATTAATATGGGCCAAACACGCTGGTACAAAAAACCCTCGCCGTCATATACATACGTTGTGGCACTTGATCCCAGTATGGGAACTGGAGGCGACAACGCAGCTATTCAAGTATTTGAATTACCTACTTATGAGCAGGTAGCAGAATGGCAACATAATACAACTGCTATTCCGGGACAAATACGAGTGCTAAAAGATATCTGTATGTACCTTGAAGAACAAACAAAAAACCCTCAAGGCATCTATTGGAGTGTGGAAAACAACAGTTTAGGCGAAGCTGCTCTTATTGTTATTAACGATATAGGTGAAGAAAATATTCCCGGACTATTTGTAAGTGAGCCTATTAGAAAAGGACACGTAAGAAAATTCCGCAAAGGGTTTAATACTACACACGCAACAAAGATTTCGGCATGTAGCAGACTAAAAACAATGATAGAAAATGATAAAATGGCAGTGCGGTCCAAGCCATTTATTTCAGAACTTAAAAACTATGTTGCAACAGGCAGCAGTTATCAAGCAAAAAATGGACAAACAGATGACTTAGTTAGTGCATCATTGCTTGCTATAAGAATGATGGTGGTATTGAAAGATTGGGATCCTCGTGTGTACGATACGTTTGTGCAAGCAGAACACGAAGCAGATTACGAGCCACCGATGCCAATCTTTATAAGTTCAAACGTTTGACATAAATACAGTATGATGGATTTAAGTAAAATAAGTGAAGATCTTTTTAATAAGATTCGCGGTCGTTTTCCAAACGTAACAATTGGCGACGAAGCAGGCAACATTACCAATGAGCCAGGCGATGCACGATTCTTTGATTTTGAATATACTGAATCAGAAAGACCGCTAGGCAAAGTTTCAGTTAGCTTATCAGACGATAACAGACTAGCTGTAATCTATTCAAAAGACTTTGTTGAAGATGAAGACGAAACTACTAAAGATAATTGGTATGAGTTTCTTAAAGAACTAAGACGTTTTTCAAAGAAGCGTATGCTAGACTTTGACGTTAGAGACATTACAAAAACAAACCTTACAAAAAGGGATTACAAATTCCTTTCACAGAATAACTTCGGAGAATATTCGATGAACGAATCTAAACTTTATGGTACTGGAAGAATTAGCTATCAAGATGTAGACAATGCAAGAATTGTTATTAAGCATAATGAAAGCATCAATCAAGAAATGCCAGGCGCAAGAACAAGAAACATTAGCAACATTTATATTGAAAGTGCAGAAGGCGAGCGATTTAAATATCCATTCCGTCACTTAAACGGTGCTAGAGCAATGGCACGTCACGTAAGTGAAGGCGGAAAGCCATACGATGATTTCGGCGGACACATTACTGGACTTTCAGAAGAAATGTCAAAGCTTCGTAAGTTTAAAAACTATATGGGTCGCAGTTCGGTAATGGCAGAAAGCCTTGCTGATTATATGGATATTGTTAGAGAACGCATTGTAACTGTAAAGAAGACTATAGAAAATCTTCAAAAGCCTAACTATTATCGCGAAGCAGTTGACGGTTTTGAAACTCCGATGTTCGAAGATGTTCCTGAGGATGTTGCTGAAAACTGGGTTGACCAACTTACTATTAAACAGTTTAATGAAGAATTATCAGATGTATTTCCGTACATTTATAATCTAGTAAAAGAAGGTACAAAGACCAAAGCACTGGGCCCGGATGATTTACTAGGCGAAGCAGCAAATGACTGTGACGAATCTTGCCCAAAGAGTTGCCCGGATTGCGGCGGAACAGGCGATCCTGAAAAGTACAAAAAAGACAAAGAAGTAGAAGAAGCATGGCATAGTAATATGGATAAAGCATCTAAAAAAGCACAAGCAGATGCTGCTGAAAAGCGTAAAAAATTAGGTCCTGTAACTTCGAAAACATTAGCTGATATAAATGATAAATTAGGTAATACAAACAAAAATAAAAAAGATAAAGAAGTAGACGAAGCACACGGTAACAGCAAAGTTTATGACAAGTGCCGGGACGGTTATAAAAAAGTACCAGGCAAGACACGCGGTGAAAAAGGCTCTTGCGTAAAAGAAGAAGAAGAATTAGAAGAACTGTTTAATCAATCTATGGGACAGTTCGGCGAAGGCGACGCTGACGACTATGATGAAATGCCAGACAAAGATGTACCTGAAAAACCACAAATACCACTAGGTGAATTTATTCTATCATATTTTGACAGGCACACAGGCCAGTTTCCAAAAGGCGAAACATCAGTACTAACGATGGTAGAAAAAGAATACGGCGATCAGTTCATTGATCCGGCAAAGGGATTTATAGAGCAGGTTAACAATCTTGTATCAGAGCGTTATGGATTTAGAGAACCTGACATTCAAGAAGCAGATGACGATCAAATGAGTTTAGATCTACCCCCAGGCAACGCTAAGAAAAGAACTGATTTTGATAAAAGTTCAGAATATCAAACCTCAATGATTAAGAAGCGTTTTGATAAAGATCGTGATGCGGCTGAAAAGTTCGAACCAGGTCAACGTGTTCGCATAAATGTACGTGGTACAAGTCCTTTTATGAAAAAGGATAGACTCGGCGATTGGCATCCTACTAAAATCTATCCACAAGGCGGATTCATCACAGGAGAAGTAATCAAGCCAAGCACACTGGGAGACGTGTTAGTAAAACTAGACACTCCAGTAAAGTATCGCGAAACAGTTAGAGGCAAACGAGTAACTAAAACATTAGACCAAACAGAGTTTAGACACTGGCGGTTGACTCCATTAGACAGTGAAAAAGAATCACAAGAACTAAATGACATCTCAAGGTTAGCGGGTCTTTGATCCGCTAACTTATTCATTTTCAAGACATTTTTCGCTTGACATGATAAATAATATCGTGTAGTATGTAATAAGTGCTACACATTATAGGCACAAAAGCACATAGATAGGCAAAAACTTTAGGAGGCAATTACTATGGCATCACTATCAGAAATCAGAGCAAAGCTCAAAGAACAAGAATCGCGCACAGGTGGAAACAACGCACCAGGCGATTCAGCAATTTACCCATTTTGGAATATCAAAGAAGGCGAGACGTGTACTATGCGTTTCTTACCTGACGGCGATGATAAGAACGACTTTTTCTGGAAAGAACGTCTTATGATTAAGCTGCCATTCCAGGGCATCAAGGGTGAGACAGATTCTCGTCCAGTACAAGTACAAATTCCTTGCATGGAAATGTACGGTGAAAAATGTGACATTTTGAACGAAGTACGTGGATGGTTCAAGGATCCAACACTTGAAGATATGGGTCGTAAGTATTGGAAGAAGCGTTCGTACGTATTCCAAGGTTTTGTAGCAGACAATCCTTTGACAGATGACAGAACTCCAGAGAATCCAGTTCGTAGATTTATTATTGGACCACAGATTTTCCAAATCATCAAGGCAAGCTTGCTTGACCCGGATATGGAAGATATGCCAACTGACTACACAAACGGACTTGACTTTCGTCTAAGCAAAGGCTCAAAAGGCGGATATGCCGACTACGGTACATCAAACTGGGCACGTCGTGAGCGTCCTCTAAATGATGAAGAAATGGCAGCAGTCAATACACACGGTTTGTTTAACTTGGGCGACTTCCTTCCGAAGCAGCCAGGCGAAATCGAACTAAAGGTAATGATGGAAATGTTTGAAGCAAGTGTCGATGGCGAACCATACGATCCAGATCGTTGGAGCCAGTACTTCCGTCCTGCAGGTATGCAAGCAAAGACGGGTGATCCAAACAAGTCAACTCCGGCATCGAAGCCAGCAGCACCTAAGGCACCTGTGCAAGAGGCAGCAGATGAAGACGATGACATTCCGTTTAAGAGCAATGAAGAAGCGGCAGCAGAAACACCTGCACCGGCGTCAGACGATTCGGCAAGGAATATTCTTGCAATGATTCGTAACAGACAAGAAACATAATAATAACACTATAACTGAATATTATTAAGTACTGGGCTACGGCCCAGTACAATAAACCAATTTGGAGAAATTAATGGTATCAAAGACATTTGACCCTACGAAGTTTAGAAACTCGTTAACAAAATCAATAACGGGAATGAGCGCAGGTTTCCACGATCCTACAGACTGGATCTCAACTGGCAACTATGCTCTCAATTATCTTATCAGCGGTGAATTCAGAAGAGGCATTCCACTCGGTAAAGTGAGTGTGTTTGCTGGTGAATCTGGCGCAGGTAAGTCATATATTGCCAGCGGCAATATAGTTAAAGAAGCACAAGCACAAGGAATTTATGTTGTGCTTATTGACACAGAGAACGCACTAGACGAATCATGGTTACACGCACTAGACGTGGACACAGATGAAAGCAAACTACTAAAGCTTAACATGGCAATGATCGACGACGTGGCAAAGACTATTTCAACATTCATGATAGACTACAAAGCAATGAATGAAGATGAACGCCCAAAGGTGTTGTTTGTAGTTGACTCACTCGGTATGCTTATGTCACCAACTGAACAAGACCAGTTTAACAAAGGTGATATGAAAGGTGACTTTGGACGTAAAGCAAAGGCACTTAAAGCATTGGTTACAAACTGTGTCAACATGTTTGGTTCATACAATGTAGGCATGGTTGTTACAAATCACACTTACGCATCGCAGGATATGTTTGACCCGGACGACAAGATCTCAGGCGGCAGCGGATTCGTATATGCATCAAGTATTGTTGTGGCTATGAAGAAGATGAAGCTTAAAGAAGACGCAGACGGAAATAAAACGTCACAGGTTCACGGTATTCGTGCTGGCTGCAAGGTTATGAAAACACGATACTCAAAGCCATTTGAAGGTGTACAGGTAAAGATTCCTTATTCAACTGGCATGGATCCTTACAGCGGATTGTTTGACTTATTTGAGGCACGAGGCTTGTTAGAGAAGCAAGGCAATCGCTACAAGTACATGACAACTGATGGCGAAGAAGTTATTGAATTCCGCAAAAACTGGACTGGTGACAAGCTGGAAATAGTTATGGCTGATTTACCTGCCAAGGAAGAGCAACTGCTAAATATCGAGAAGGAAGCTAGAGAAGCTGAAGCATTAGAAGCTGAAGTAGAAGTAGTTGAAGAAGAAAATAACGAGGAGTGAACGCCATGGATGAAGAACAAATAGCTGATGTTTGGACTTTATTTAAAGAATATTTGGATAAGAAGCAGATTGATGTTGTAGCAGAAAAATTTGTTGATATGTTAGCAGACTACGGTGTGAGTGATGTATCTTTCAAAGAAGTGCTAGGACACGATGCTGTGCTAGACGCTGCGATTGGATATTATTTAGATATTGACGCAGAAGGTTATGTAGACGACGAAGCGGAGGAGTGGGATTAAAGATGGGATGGTATAGTAAGGTCACTCGTGATCTTGGACAACTACCTTCAGCAATACAGCATTATGAAACTGAGCTTCTTACTGCAAGAGTTGAAGTAAAGCTTAAAGGTAATGTTGAAAAGGCTGCGGCAGAAATGCCGGGCATTGTTGAACATCGATTTAATCAGCTTCAGGAGATCGAAGCAATACTCCACTTTTTGAACATCGAGCTGCGCAAGTTGCGTAGCTCGTTTTTCAAGAAATATCTAGAAAACTATCAACGTGCTCTGTCAAGTAGAGACGTAGAAAAATATGTCGATGGCGAACAAGCAGTAGTTGACTACGAAATATTAATCAATGAATTTGCTCTACTGCGCAACAAATGGTTAGGTGTATTAAAAGCACTTGACCAAAAGCAATGGCAAATTACCAACGTTGTTAAACTACGAGTAGCAGGAATGGAAGATGCAAGCATATAGTATACTAATAGCTTGTGACCAATTATACTATGATGATTGGGGGATCGGTTTGTTGAAATCAATCAATCATCATAGCCCTTGGATTAAATTAAGATGCCACGTTGTTAATCCTATCAACCTAGAAAAATTAGAGTTTGTCGAATACACCGTAGAAGAAATAGAGTTTCAAAACGACGAAGTAAAGATAGCATATCTCCAAGCTGTTAGATTTATAGCAGCTTCTAAAATACCGATGAATGAAAGCTTTATCACACTCGATGCTGATACTATTTGTACAAGAAGTTTTACAGAAGAAGAATTTGCAACGCTGTTTGACGCTCACTACGTTATGCAGCATCCTAAAGATGGGCGCTGGTTAGCCGGCTTAGTCACTTTTGGACAAGACGATTTTAGGCACCAGTATGCCAAGGCATTAAATTCCAAGCCGATAAGGGATTGGAAATGGGGCAGAGATCAACTAGTTATGCCCCAGCTTGACAATGAATACAACTTTATGCCAGTTGGCGTAGAATGGATTACAGTTGGAAAGAACAAAAATGATAGTGCGTTTTTAACATTAAAAGGCGATCAAAAAACTACTGATAAATATTTAGAGAAATTCATTGGATATAGAAATATGGCAACATTAGAAGAACATTTAGGCGGACACGCTAACAAAACTCATTTAGACAAAGGTGCATTACTATGGGCAGCACAAGAACTTAATAGTAAATCGTTTTTGGATATTGGATGCGGTCCAGGCGGTATGGTGCAGCTAGCAGAAGAGCAAGGATTTAAAAGCTTCGGAGTTGATGGAGATTACACCCTCGACCGATATAATGCAGACAACTTTTTAATACACGACTTTACAACGGGTCCTGCTCCATTAACAAAAAAATACGATCTAGGCTGGAGCGTAGAGTTTGTTGAGCATGTGTACGAGGAATATATACCAAATTACATGCAAGCGTTTCAGTGTTGTAAATCAGTAATAATGACTTATGCTCCGCCGGGCTGGGCCGGGCATCATCATGTTAATTTACAGGAAGAGCAGTATTGGATTGATACGTTTGCAGAATACAACTTAATTTATGACAAATTAAAGACAAAGAAATTAAGAGAACATTCTACAATGAATACACACAAGCGGAAAAAAGCCTTTGTCAGAAATAGAGGACTAGTTTTTGTAAATGAAAACTTCTGAACCATTAATAGTCGGAATTGAAGAAGCATACAGAAATCACCCTATCCCTCAACTGCCTAATTTTAAGATAGTACCTTGGGAAGACCAAAAAACAATATTGTCAGCTGATATCTATTTGCAAAATAATATTATTAGTCAGAAGCGAAAGAAGCTTAAAAAATATTATCAATTTATTTTAGATAGCAATAAGCCTTTTTTAGTTACTGAAAGTTCAGTTTTTAGAAAGAATATGATTCGTCCGCCTAGCCCTATGGCATATCACAGGTACAGTTGGACTAGTTATTTTAGAGACGAAGGCAACTACTGCAATGAAAATTCTCCCCCAGACAGGTGGTTACGAATTCAAAAAGAACAACAAATAGAAATTAAAGACTGGAAAGAATCGGGCGAATACGTTTTAGTTATATTACAACGTCCAGGCGACAGTAGCTTAAAGAATTTGATAGAGAAGTATAAAACTTATGATAATTTCTTAAGCAGTACAGTAGCTGATATAAGAAATAATACTGATCGGAAAATAAGACTAAGACTTCATCCCTTGCGTCAAGAGCAGCAATTGGAAATCATTCATAATCTCAATATTGTCAATGTAGAAATATCACCTAATACACACGGCGCCAAGCCTTTAGAGGGCGGAGCCGGATTGTATGAAGACTTTAATAATGCTTCAGCTGTTGTCGGGTTCAACAGTAACGCATTAACTGAGAGTATATGCGAAGGAATTCCTACGTTCAGCTTGTGCCCTAGTTCAATGGCCTGGGAGTGTTCAAATAAAGATTTGTCGTTATTAGAAAATCCAGAATACTTTGAAAGAAATCAATGGTTATATAACTTAGGTTATTGTCAGTGGAGAGAAGACGAAATACTAAGGGGCGATCCATGGTTTCATTTAAAGGAAAAATATGATCAATAATAAATTAAAAAACTAAATTATTCTATGGTTGATGGCATTCGAAAAGACTTTATTTGGGCACATAATACATGATTACTTTACGCGAAATATTATTCCTGTTCTGTAACAAAAATATAAATACCGTTATGAAATCAATCAAGAAAGTTGTACTAGTTACAGGCGGATTTGATTCAAAGTTTGATAAATAATTGTATGTTTAAGAATAACAAATATACAAGATGGTATAACAGCATTATCTCTAATAGAAAAAATAATCCTTTAGAAGAATCAGTTTATAAAGAGAATCATCATATAATCCCAAAAAGTTTAGGTGGCTCGAATAAAAAAGAAAACTTAGTGGCGATTACAGCAAAAGAACATTTTATTTGTCATAGACTTCTTGTTAAAATGACAGAAGGCCAAGATAAAGTAAAAATGTCCTATGCTATTAGAACAATGATGATTAGAGAAAATTCTCATCAAACAAGATACAAAATATCGTCTAAAGGTTATGAATCTATAATTAAAGAAACTAAAAAAGTAATAGGTGAATCACAAAAAGGGATAAACAATCCTTATTATGGAAAAACACATTCTGACGAAACTCGATCTTTGATGAAGGAAAAACGAAAACTTCAAGATCCTCCGATGCTTGGAAAAGCACACAACAAAAAAACAAAAGAAAAACTTCAAGAAGCAAACCGAAAACAATTTGAGGACCCTAAACAAATTGAGATAAGAAAACAAAAGTCAAAAGAACAAATGAAAGACCCTGCTAAAAGATATGCAGCAGGAAACGGAAAACGAGGAAAATCTTGGTTTTACGATCCGAATACAAATCATTCAATTCTTTGTTTTCCTAACGAAAAGCCAAATAACTACATTAAAGGAAGGATTGTTAAAAAATGAAAATTGTACTCTGTACGGGCGGCTACGATCCTTTACACAGCGGGCACATCGAGTACTTCAAAGCAGCAAAAGCTTTGGGTGATAAATTAATAGTTGGAGTTAATTCAGATGATTGGCTTACTCGAAAAAAGGGTAAGCCATTTATGTCCTTTGAAGAACGGTGTAACATCATTAAACATTTGGACATGGTGGATCAAGTTATTGGTTTCGACGATTCATCAGGTACAGCGTGCCACGCTTTATTTCGAGTGATGTCAACACACGGGCAACAAACCGAAATCATTTTTGCCAATGGCGGAGATAGGCAACAAGGCAATTGCCCAGAATACGACATGTACAAGAATCAGTACGGTGTTACTTTTGCTTGGGGTATCGGCGGTGATGACAAGAAGAATTCGTCAAGCTGGATATTAGACGAATGGAAGAATCCTAAAACAGAACGCGAATGGGGATGGTACAGAGTACTAGACGAGAAACCAGGCTACAAAGTAAAAGAATTAGTAATACTACCGGGAAAAAGCCTAAGCGATCAAAAACACCAAATTAGAAATGAGCACTGGTATGTACTTAGTGGAATATGCCATTTAACAACGGAATACCAGGGCCGCAAATCAGTTATAAATCTGCATCCACTAAACAACGGATATATAATAGGTAAGGGTACGTGGCACAAGGCACGAAACGACACAGCACAGCCTTGTCACATTTTAGAAGTACAGTACGGAGAACAGTGCGTGGAGGAAGACATTGTCAGAAGAAATTAACCCATTAAAGATTTACGTTGGATGGGACAGCAGAGAAGATATTGCGTTTCAAATATGCAAGCAAAGCATCCTTGATACAGCAAGCGTGCCAGTTGAAGTGATTCCGTTGAAGCAAGCTGATCTTCGCAAACGCGGATATTACAGCAGGTCAGTTGACAAGCTAGCATCAACAGAATTTACATTTACTCGTTTTCTAGTACCAGAACTTAATGGGTTCAAAGGCTGGGCGTTGTTTATAGATTGTGATATGATATTCAAAAGAGATGTTAAAGAATTGTTTGATCAAGTAAACGAAAAATATGCTGTAATGTGCGTACACCATGACTACACTCCTAAAGAAGGAGTTAAGATGGATGGGCAACAGCAACACATCTATCCAAGAAAAAACTGGTCAAGTATGGTACTGTTTAACTGCGAACATCCTAGTAATCAAAAACTAACCACTGAACTAGTAAATGAGCCAGAAATCAACGGAGCATACTTGCACAGATTTAGCTGGTTGCAAGATGAAGAGATTGGCGAAATTAGTCACGAATGGAACTGGCTAGTAGGATGGTATAACGAACCAGAAGATGGTGCACCTAGGCTTATTCATTACACTGAAGGCGGCCCGTGGTTTGATGAATATCAAAATTGCGAATACGCGGTTGACTGGTATCAATATCAAGTAGAATATTACAAAACTCTATTAGCACAAAGCAACACGCGAGCCAAATATAAAAAAAAAAGTTAGAAATTGAGCGCAAGCGCCATATAGATATTAACGATCTATCATTGCCGGAATTCCATAAAGAATATCTAAACCTAGCACTGAAGGGACTGTTAGATCCAATTGAACAGTTTTACAGCACCAAAGAGGAAATGAAGGCAATGGCAAAAGAACTTAAAACAGTCGCAATAAATGTCGATCCTGAAGAAGTAAACTTAGGAGCAAAAGGACTTGTCTTTGATAAAGTTTGCGAATCGTTTGCACAAGGGTCAACAGGAAGGATATCAAATTGGAGCAGTGAGAAAAATACTAAAAGTCCTTTGATAATAAGAGGACTTGGAAAAAGTAGTCAAGAGGCAATAAAACATTGCATGGACACTAGTAGAGACTTCTATGCAATTGATACAGGGTATTTACAAGTAGCTGGATCAAAAGCAAAGAACTATCATAGAGTAACAAAAAATAATTTACAATACTTAGGACCTATAATAGAACGACCTGAAGATAGACTAACTAAACTTCGATGGGAATTAACACCGGCTCCTAAAGGTGAAAAGATTTTAATATGTCCGCCGAGCGACAAAGTGATGAACTTCTATAATAGAGATTTAAATCAATGGATTCGTGACACTGTGAGAAGAATTGAACGACATACTATTCGTGAAATTGAAATTAGAGAAAAGCCAACAAGACGTGAACGAGTTACAAACAATACAATTTGGCAAGTACTTGATGATGCTTATTGCTTGATTACATTTAATAGCATTGCTGCCACTGAAGCTATCTTGTACGGTGTGCCTGCTATTGCACTTGCACCTAACGCTGCGTCAACAGTATGTAGTACTCGCATTAGTGATATCGAAAAATTAGAAACTCCAGCTGACAAAACTCGTGTTAACTTTGCTAAACACTTGTCGTACTGTCAATTTACACTAGAAGAACTACAGTCAGGATATGCTTGGAATATTGTAAATGAAGGTGTATAGTTATCTCAAAGTTATTCCACCAAAGAATAAGAAAGCAGAAAAAATAGATCTGTTGACAAAGTTTGCTGCCGGAGTAGATCAAGCAGGAGACAATGGCAAAGTAGTAGACAACTTTAAGATTAGAAATTCTGACGTTGCTGTAATACAAGGGTGGACACATGAGTTTGGTAAAGAAGCACTTCACTTAAAGCTGCGTCAAGATATAATTACTACTCAGCGAGAAAGAAATCGACATGTAGTCACTGCCGATAGTAACCTATTTCTTTATGCAGATAAAACAAATGAGCCGCATCATTATTTAAGATATAGCTTTGATGGAGTATTTCCTAATACGGGAATATACTGTGACACTAATCCGGATCCAAAAAGATGGCAACAGATAAGCAACGACTTAGGAATACAATTAGGTAATCATAAAACTGTAGGCAGAAACATTGTGCTATGCTGCCAGCGCAATGGCGGTTGGAGTATGGCCAACACAGGAGTAGTTGAATGGATTTTATCTACTGTTCGAGAGATTAGAAAGTATAGCAATCGATTGATTATTGTCCGGGGACACCCCAACGATCGACATGCAAGCAGCTATTTAAACTTACCTGAGATTACACGTTTGCCTGGTGTTAAAATTAATATCGGAACAACATTTGAAGAAGATTTATCCAAGGCATGGGCAGTAGTTAACCACAATAGTAGCTCAATAGTAGGTCCGATCATTATGGGATATCCTGCTTTTATTACTGGTCCTAAAACAAGCCAATGCGCAGAAGTTGCGCACACTGACTTTTCTAAAATAGAAACTCCTGTGGAATTTGATAGACAAAAATGGCTAGAGCGTATTAGTATGTTTCATTGGAAGTTTAGCGAACTAGAAGATGGTAGCTGCTGGCGCCATATGAGAGAATATATTAATTTCTAATAACAGCCCAAGTATGCTTTGACGGAGTGCTAACAATTTCTACAGCAACTCCAGTAGCTTCTATTTCTGTTACTGCCTGTTGTACTCCTGGAATTTTGTAATCATCAAATACAATTAACTTACTGTCTTTGACCATGGAATAATCATGCTTAACTGTGTCATAACTATGCCCGCCGTCGATATATACAAAATCAAAAACTTGCGGAGTAACAAGAGTGTCAGTAGTAAACCCTTTAAAGAGAGTGTACTCGATATTTCCGAGCCGCTTAGATATTTTACGCAGTGTATACAAAGCTTGATCGTAAGACGCAGGCGCCTTGCCATTGCGTTCTTGCTTGTGAAACTCTAGATCAGGATTGTCTGCGTCAAAGATGTCGTACCCGTAATACATTAATTTTTCAACGCGCGGAGCAAGCAAGCTAATTAATTGCTGTGCTGTGCCGCCGTTATGTGTACCAATCTCTGCAACGGTGTTGCATTTAGCATCGCCGATTATGTCGACCATTACTTCAAATATCCAAGGTTTCATTTATTTTTCCAATACTTTTCTTTTCTCTTTACCATAATATCTTTAGGTAAGCTTTTTCCTGTGTTTTTGCGATCACCCTTCATATGATCAATCCATTTGCCTAACACTGAATTAATAAGGGGATGTCCCCCGCCTCCTGTCTTAGCTTCTTTTAAATACATCTCTGCGCTATAGTCTAACACGTTGGGAGCAATCTTTTTCATACGACTTAAGATGTCGCCGAACACATAACTGTCGTGCCATTCTTCTAATAAAAATATTCCATTGTCGGCATCGTCGTATACCCGTTCAAATTCTTTTAGGAATTCCTTGCAGTCGCCATTCTTTAAATTCATTCCGTAGAATCCGCACTCGGGCCACGTCTGTGATCCTTTGCCTCTGCCTACATAAGTGATCCAGCTGGTGTCCGGTAAGCACTCTTTAAATTCTTCGTAACTCCAATCACTGTGTACAAACGTGTCTGCGTCCATCCAAACACACCAATCAGTGCTGCGCTCACATGCATCAAATACAGCATACACTTTGTTAGCAAAACGTACAGCATCCCATTTAAATTCTTTGTGATGGTCTCTTGGACGACGTTGAACAATATCAGCTGGAGGTTTCCCATTTGCTTTCGGAATACCTTTCCACAATGCTTTGAATTGATTTAGCTTAGGCAAAACTTCCTTTGCGTCTAATATTGTGATTTGATCAGGGTCTGGATTTACTGGGTCACAGTCTTCTGTGTAGACTAACAACTTGATCTTTTTGTCAACTCGCTCAGCAAACGAGTCTAAGAATCTTTGACCGTACAATTCTAAGCCTGGCTGATGGAATGTTGTAACCACAGTTATATCTGACATTTGTTATCCTTTGTAAATATGTTATGGAGTATTTAACCGATGAAATTTAGCCTATGGACTAATCATGGTGCGCTAAATTCAAAACCTGTATTTGAAGCATTTGCTACAAGCTTAGTAAACGCAGGCTACAACGTTGTCTACAACAGCGACGATGCCGATGTAGCAGTGATTTGGAGTGTGCTGTGGAACGGTCGAATGGCAGCTAATAAAAAGATATGGAGTGCAAGGCGCAAACGAGATATGCCAGTCATAGTCTTAGAAATAGGCAGCATTAACCGAGGCACTACTTGGAAAGTCGGCCTCAATGGAATAAACAGAGATGCTTATCTTGGACCAAGCGGCAACGACACTGAACGAGCAAAGAGCTTGAAGATTAAGACACAGCCTTGGAAGAATTCGGGCAATCACATATTACTCTGCGGCCAACACGAAAAGAGTCAGCAATGGGACAATATGCCAGAGATGAATGAATGGATCAGCTCTACTGTGACCAGGATCCGGCAACACACTAACCGTCCTATTGTAGTACGCACCCATCCAAGAAGCAGACATCGCGTGGTACATCCGCTGAACACAATAGCAGCTATGCCAACAAAAATACCTGGCAGTTACGATAACTACGACCTAAGCTTCGACGATGCTTGGGCTGTGGTCAACTGGAGCAGCAACCCAGGAATTCAAGCAGTTCTAGAAGGCATACCTGCGTATGTTAGTAGACATAGTTTAGCATACGAAGTAGCAAACGACATTGATGATTTTAGTAACATAGAAAATCCAAATCGGCCAGACAGACAACAATGGGTAAACGATTATGCTCATACAGAATATACGGTTAGTGAAATAGCAAACGGCATCCCATTAAAGAACTTGACACCGCGCCTCTAAGGTGTTATAGTAAGCGTATGATACAAACAGTTTTACATATTGAAGATTGCCTTGAGATGCTGTGCCGATTAAAAGGCGATGGCAACTTTCACATCAACGAAAACGATCGTGCTTTACTTGACAGCTTTGCACGGCAAGTATTTCGAAATACTGCACTAACAGACAGGCAGTATGCACTTGCTAAAGAAAAGCTTGCGAGTTACAGAGAACAATTCGTTTATAACAGCGTAGAAGGTTTTGACGAGGCAGTGTCTCAATTGAGACTTCCTCTCAGACATATTGATAGATCTAAGACTGTTACGCTAGTTGACGGAATTGAAACAAAGTCGGGACCAGTAGACGGCACTTGGATTAAGATTCGGTTTCCGTTCAACAAGAAAACAATCGTAGCAGTGGAAGCTGTTGCTAAGTCATTAGAAAAGAACTACTACCACGAGCTAGGAACTCTAGAACATTACTTCTTGTTTGACGAAGTTTCTACTTATGAAATAGTTGAAGAATTTAAAGATCGAAACTTTGATATTGATCAAGAGATTCTTGATTATTACAAAAGGGTTGCAGAAGTAAAAAGCAACCCCGAAGACTATCTTCCTCTTTATAAGAACAACGAGCTGTTTAACATTAGTGATAGCTTGCGACAGAAGATTGGACAAGACACAGATTATGACGCTGTTAAAATTATAGATCGTAAGAGGCGCTATGGACTAATTACTGACGATCAAGTCAGTGGTGAAGACTTGCTTGCTACTCTTGTTAACAGAAAAGATCTTGAAGTTTTTGTAAACAACGAAAATGTTGCATTGCAAGATGTTCTTAGCACTATTTGGAAGCTTGATAGGTTTCCTTTGCTGATCGGATTAAACAACAATAATGCCGAAGATTCTCTGTACAAGTGTTATTCAATACTGCGCAATCTAGTAGCAACTGAGGAACAGAGCGTCCTCTTTAGACTAGATGGTCCAGCAGACTTTAATGAGTATGTTAAAGACAAAAAACTCAATAATTGGGTTAACAAAGATACTAAAGTAGTTTATATTAATAGTAATAAATTGCCTAAGATATTGCTTCAGCAAGACTGTGATTGGAAACCAATCACATCATTGTTTTTTAACAGTAGCAGCATCGATAGGTACGTTGATCTATATGCGAATGAGCGCACGGATCTGCAAATAATGTACGACAATCAAATGTCGCCCTTAAGAAAGCATTCACAAATATACCGATGGTAACTAGTTGTAAATTAATTATTCAAGACGAAGTAAATGTAAAGTTAGAAAATTTATCAGTAGACGTTAGACGCAGAATTGCAAACGCGCTCAAGTATGAAGTGCCTTACGCAAAGCATATGCCTCAGTATAAGCTAGGCAGATGGGACGGCAAAGTAGGCTTTTTTGGCCTTGGCGGCAATGGATATCTTAATCATTTAGATGTAATTCTAGCTGAACTTCAACGAGAAAAAATAGAAGTTGGAGAGATTGTAGATCAGCGCAATAAGATTAATCTACAGTTTCCGAGAGTAACAGAACGTTATTGGGCAGACCAAGGCGTTAAGTGGCCAGCAGGGCATCCTGCCGAAGGTGAAGACATTGTTCTACACGATCACCAAGTTGTTGCTATCAACAACTTTATCGATCATCCGCAAAGTCTCCAAGAGATTGCTACAGGCGCAGGTAAGACAATTACTACTGCAACCCTCAGTCACCTAGCAGAATCATTTGGTCGTTCGATAATTATTGTACCCAACAAGTCGTTGGTTACGCAGACTGAAGAAGACTACATTAACTGCGGACTTGATGTGGGTGTGTACTTTGGTGACAGAAAAGAGCTAGGCAGAACGCACACTATCTGTACTTGGCAGTCGCTCAACATTATGGACAAGAAGCATAAAGACGGCTCAGCAATACTAAGTTTAGCTGAATTCTTAGACGGTGTTGCTGCTATAATTGTCGACGAAGTACACCAAGCTAAAGCAGAAGTACTTAAGAAAATACTAACACAAAACCTTAAAAACGCTCCCATACGTTGGGGATTAACTGGAACAATTCCAAAAGAAGACTTTGAATTCCAAAGCATCTTGGCAAGTATTGGACCAGTAGTTGGACAGGTTAGTGCCAAGGAACTACAAGATTTAGGCTTACTATCAAAGTGTCACGTTAATGTGATGCAGTTGATAGACACTCAGGCATTTAGAAACTACCAAGAAGAACTAAAATATTTAACTTCTAATCAAGCTCGATTAGAGTTTATAGCTACAATGATCGATAGTATCAAAGACAGCGGCAACACTTTGATACTTGTAGACAGGATTAGCGCAGGGGAGACATTACAATCTCTCATACCCGGATCGGTATTCGTTAAGGGTGATGTGAAATTAAAGGACAGGAAGACAGCCTACGACGACATCAACACTGGCACAAATCAAATTGTGATTGCTACATATGGTGTTGCTGCGGTTGGTATTAACATTCCTAGAATTTTTAATCTAATGCTATTCGAGCCAGGCAAGAGCTTTGTTCGAGTAATCCAATCAATCGGTAGAGGCGTAAGAAAGGCAAAAGACAAAGACTTTGTGCAAATATGGGATTTAACATCTACATGTAAGTATGCCAAGCGCCACCTAACACAGCGCAAGAAATTTTATTCTGAAGCCCAATATCCTTTTACAATCGAAAAGGTAGACTGGCAAAAATAAAAAAGTTTTACCAGAAAGCATAAATATACTAAAGGAGTATATTATGTTTACTAACAACAAATATAAAAAATGGTACGATATGATCATAGAAAATGCTAAAAATAGAGATTTAACTGAATATAAAGAAAGACATCATATTATTCCTAAATGTATGGGCGGAAGTAACAATAAAGAAAACTTAGTAGATTTAACTGCAAGAGAGCACTTTATTTGTCACTGGTTACTTACTAAATGCACAACCGAAACTTTTTATAAAAAGAAAATGCAAAATGCATTAGGAAAATTTGTACAGCAAAACTCCAAGCAAAAAAGAAATCTAACTAGCAGGCAATTTGATATTGCTAGAACTGCAATAGCAGAAGCAAATAGCAATAGAGTTTATACTAAAGAAATGCGTCAAAAAATAAGTGAATCTAATATAGGAAGAACTCCGTGGAATAAAGGCAAGGTTGGATTACAAGAATATTCAGAAACTGCTAAAGAAAAATTAAAAGAATTGTATTCTAACAAATCTTTAGAAGAAAGATACGGTGCAGAAAAGGCAAAATCTGTAAAAGAAAAAATATCTAAAACTAAAGAAGGAAAGCCTTCGGGGATGTTAGGAAAAACACATTCTGCTGAGACTCGTGAAAAAATGAGTAAGAACATGCAAGGAAAACGCGGCCCGCAAAAAAGAGTAGATAGTTGTCCATCTTGTAATAAAAAGAATGTTACTGCAAGACATGTTAAGTTTTGCACAATAGAAAAAGTAGATTGGAAATAAAATGAGAATATTAACATTAGAAAACAAATGCCTAGAACTAGACACACTTCCGGAACAAGTTGATGACGTAAGATTTTCAGTATTGGATAATTCAAATCCAGCAGAACCTGACTTCTTCTTTATACCATTAATTTTTCTAGAAAGCTTTAGTGCTCCGGCAATGATACTAGAAATTAACGGATTCGAGATACCAATGCCTGTAGATTGGAGTATAGCGGTAGGGTGTTCCGAAAGCAGCAACGACCTAGAGGTACTTCCGCTAACTAGTTTAAACGACAGAGGGTTTGAGGCTTTCCTCTTTAATCCACGTTCAAGCTTTAAAACTTATTTTGGTGAAGTAAAGATAGTTAACTTTTATACAGACGTTAAATGGTACTTTCCTAAAATGAAAAATGGACAACTACTAACTGTGCCAATATCAACTGGCGATGACCCGATGTGTGCTTATTTTGTTAAGGATATATCAAGACAATGCGAATTAATAGACTATTCGCTGCTATTATAAGGAGAATGAAAATGGGAATAAAAGCAGGAAAGATTTATAAAAGCAGGAAAAATGCTAAATACTTGTATGAAAGTATATTGGATAAAACATAAAGAACATAATGATATAATGACACAAGGATATGTTGGCATAACTGTAACCGAAGGCCGAGGCAATAGAATTCAGGGACATTTTAACAAATTGCGTAATAAGTCTCATCCTAATTCTCATTTACAAAATGTTTACAACTTATATAAAGAATTAGAAGTAGATATCGTATTTGAAGGAACTGAAGAAGAATGTATTGCTAAAGAAATCGAACTGCGCCCTATTAAAGAAATAGGTTGGAATATATTAGAAGGTGGAGGTATGCCTCCAAACCATAGTGAAAAACATTGGTTTACTAATGGAAAAGATAATATGTTAACCGAAGATTGTCCTATAGGATTTCGATTAGGTAAAACGCAAGTAAGTGGCGATCAGCACGGGCATTACAGTAAACCTAAAAAATATAAAACGGTACAGATTCACTCTTTTGCCGAAGGAAATATTCCGTGGAATAAAGGGATTGTTGGGGACAAAAAAGAACAAATTGTTTGTCCTTATTGTAATAAAAAAGGAGGTAAACCGTCTATGACTAGATGGCATTTTGATAATTGTAAGGAGAAAAAATAATGGGAGTTCGCGCCGGTAAAATATGGGGATCAACAGAGCTCATCCACGCTAACGGTGTACTAGAGTTTCACCGCATTGAATTTAACAAAGGATATAAGTGTTCAGAACATGAGCACAAGTATAAGTGGAATGGGTTCTTTGTTGAGTCTGGAGAAATGATTGTACGGGTTTGGCAAGACGGCGATAATGAAGGATTGGTAGACGAAACAATTCTCAAAGCAGGTGACTTTACACAAGTTAAGCCAGGTAAGATTCATCAGTTTGAAGGTCTTAAAGACGGAATAGCATTTGAACTCTATTGGGCCGAATTTAATCATGATGATATTGTACGTAGAACAATTGGTAAAAAAACATGAGAATCATAGCTGGTCCATGCCAGCACGAAAGTCTAGCTCAAAGCGCGGCGATTGCTAAAGAATGCAAGCGTGTTTGTGAACTATACGGTATTGACTATTACTTCAAGGCCAGCTATGATAAAGCTAACAGAACCAGTGTCGATGGCATCCGTGGCCACGGCATTGGTGCTACTATGGCAGACTTCAAAACTATTAAGGAAATGTTCGGGGTCAAGACATTAACCGACGTACATGATGCGGAGCAAGTAAAAAATGTGGATAGTTATAATTGTGTTGATGTTTATCAAGTTCCTGCTTTTCTTTGCCGTCAAACAGATCTTATCAACGCTTGCGTGGCGACAGGTAAAATCGTCAATATTAAAAAAGGACAGTTTCTTGCGCCGTGGGATATCAAAGGTATACTCTCGAAAACGCAAGGAGCCTCCGAAGTCTGGATAACTGAAAGGGGAACAAGTTTTGGATATAACACTCTCGTCGTGGATTTTACTGGCATTAGCTATATGCTCGGCACCTATGATTGCCCTATCGTTTTGGATGCTACTCACGCTGTACAAAAACCTGGCGGGCTTGGAACCGCTTCGGGTGGTAATAGGAAGTATGTTCCTGATCTTTGTCGTGCAGGTAGTGCTCTGGGCGTTACTAATTTTTTCATAGAAGTACACGAAGACCCAGACAACGCGCCGAGCGACGGCCCTAATATGCTAAAGTTAGAAGACTTTGAGCAGTTAGTTAAAGATATTGTAACGTATTCTTACAAAGGAAACTTGTAATGGGAAACCTAATACCTGGCGAAACATTAGTTTACGAACGAGTAGGTAATATAAAGTACGCCAGGTACGCAGGTCGTCCGGACATTCCACGCTGGGAGATAGGCAGGACTAGCACCGAAGCTGATTTGTTTGATTACAATGATTTCTGTGAAATGAAAGATCTAGCAAAAGATAACGTCACTCTGCAGAAACAGTTTGACATATTAGTAAATCTGTATTATATTGTAAAGAGTGAGGGTAAAAAATGACAGACGAAAAGCTTACACTAAAGCAAACACTAGGCTGCATCGACATGAATTACAAAGGTGCATGGAAAGAATTCAGCGACGAAGAAAAGAAGAGCGTAAGCTTTTGGTTGTTAAATAGATATGTAAGTTCGGTTAAAGGTAGCAGACAAAGACAAGAACGTGCTGTACTATTAACTAACTACCAGTACAACAAAAACTTCAACGATATCGGAGTTGGTAAAGATAGTGGACATCCTGAGTTGCTGTGGCAGTTACTTTGTATGAGCGGAGCAACAGGCAATATTGAATTTCATCAATGGATTGGCCACAAAAAGAAGGGTACAAATAATTCAAAGGCAATTAAGCTGATTGAAGAAATTTATCCGCACTTAAAGAAAGATGAGGTAGAACTACTTGCTGGAATATCTACAAAAAAAGAACTCAAGCAATTGGCTGAAGAATATGGCATCGAAAACATCAAGCTCTGAAAAGCCTTTTAAATGCGAGTATTGTAACACAGGTTACTCTCGTGAGCGTACATTGTTTAATCATATGTGCGAGCCGAAACGGCGGGCGCTGCAGAGAGATGAGAAGCCAGTGAAGTTAGGCTTGTATGCGTTTCAACGTTTTTACAAACTAAGCACAGGCGCAACAAAAGAAAAGACATATGCTGAATTTAGCAAGAGTCCGTACTACAATGCCTTTGTAAAATTTGGTAGCTTCTTAAGTAACGTGAAGCCATTGTATCCAGAGAAGTATATTGATCACGTTGTAACCAGCGGCGCAAAACTAGACAAATGGTGCAGTGATGCTATGTACGAAAAGTATGCCATTGAAGCTATCCGCAAGGAAGGTGTTGAGACTGCACTAGAACGTTCTGTTAATACTATGGTTGAATGGGCAAAAGAAAACGACTCAGTATGGAATCATTATTTTAAATATATTTCACCCAACCGCGTAGTATGGCACATCAAGGATGGAAAGATATCTCCGTGGTTAATGCTTAATTGCGAAAGCGGACAAGAGATGCTTAACAAGTTAAGTGATGAACAATTAGAAATGATTTACGCTGTATTAGACCCGAAGCACTGGGCTATACGATTTAGGAGATCGCCAGCAGACGTTGAATTAGTAAAACAAGTAGTGAAAGAAAGCAAATTATGAACCTATTATATTACCCAGATCCGTTTTTAGAAAAAGTAGTTGAGGAAGTAGATCCTACTAATCCCGGCTTTGATCCAAAAGAACTCAAAGACGAAATGGTTGAGTTTATGATAAGCAATCGCGGCATTGGGCTAGCAGCTAATCAAATCGGACTAGACAAGAAAGTATTTGTATTTGGCGACTCGCCAGATAACGCTAACATTTTTATCAACCCAACTATCTTGCAATATACAGAAGATGTAACACTTGACGACGAAGGTTGCTTGAGTTTCCCTGATGTCTATGTTAAAGTAAAGCGTCCTAAAGAAATCTTGGCAACTTACTTAGATGAGAATCTAGAAGAACAGATTACTAAGATTAACGGATACAGTGCAAAGGTATATCTTCACGAAATGGATCACTTGCTCGGAATTACAATTAAAGATAGAGTGAGCAAACTCAAGTGGGACCGTGCTACAAAACGAGTAGCTAAAGCAAAGAAGTTATATACGTAAAGGAACTACTCAATGGCAATGAATCACCGACCTAAGCCGACTACTGATCAAGACTTGATCGATGCGTTCCTTAAAAAGGGCGGCGCTGTTACAAAAGGCAAGACAAAGCCGATGCCTAGTGAACTGGGCATTAGCAACAACACCTGGAATAACAAATTATCTAAAGCAGAAAGCGAAGCAAAGCGCGGAAAGAAAGACAAGTAATATGCCTGATATTGACATTGATTTCAAAAATAGATCTGAAATCTTATCATTACTAGAGCACCGTGTGGCTAAATTATCTAACGGCAAGAAGCATAATACAGGAATCTACGTTACTGAAATACCCCACAATCCGATAGATGGTCTGGCTACTATTGATTACAAGACTGCGGAAGACCGCAACTATTTTAAACTAGACTTTCTTAATGTTAACATATATAAAGATATTCGAGACGAAGAACATCTTAATGCGTTGACTGAGCAAGAGCCTATATGGGAATTATTGCAACACGACGAATTTGTAGATCAGTTATTCCACCTATCTGGCCATGCTAATATTTGTAGGAAGAATCCGCCCGCAAACTTAGAACAACTTGCTGCGGTACTGGCAATTATTCGGCCGGCTAAGCGGCACCTTATCGGTAAGCCCTGGGATGAAGTGTTGTCGGATGTATGGGTTAAGCCAACTACTGACGAATACTTTTTCAAAAAAAGCCATGCCTACAGCTACGCAATGCTAGTGATTGTACACATGAATTTAATCTGCGAACAACTATCTACTTAGGTTTCTTTACAAGCTGTACATTCTTACGCTTTACCCTCTTTATAAGTAGATTATTTAAATTTACAGTCGGCCCTATTGATACATCTACGTCCTTGGAGTTCATAGTCATAATGGAATACTTGTATGGTTCCATTTCTTTTTTTAGAAATATATTGATAGGTATGAGTCTATTCGACTCCCACCACCATACTTCGCCCATCTCTAAGAACCCTTGCTTTTCGACAATAGTCTTTAAAGTACTATAAATGTACATACTAGTAACCCACTGATCCTGATTGATTACGATGCCAACATACTCGTTGCCTCCGTACTTCACCACGCTCAAGAACGGGAATTTATCTTTTATATCTTTTGTTAACATGTTCTCTTTTTAATAAATATAGCTATGCAGTTGTTACCAAGATATTTAGTCAATAATAGAGTGAACGTTGTAGCCGATTTGGCAGGATTCATAGTGGAGTACAGACCAGTGTATCAAAGACATATACAAGTATATAAAGGAATAGATAACGTAGTTCAATTCAGACTACTTAACGCAGATCAAAAACCAATTGATACAACACAGTATACACCTAGATTTATTGCCTTTGACGAAAACAAAAACCTAGTATTGGACATTGATGGTGTATCACTTGATGATGGATCAACTACAAAGTGCAAAGGTTTGTTCAGCATTACAATACCTGAAAACGCAATGTTGAATTTCAAATACCAATACCTATCATACAGCATCATCCTTGTTGATCAAGACGGTAAAGATGTGCTAACTTATACTGACTCGCACTTTGGCAACAACGGTATCATTAAGGTAAGCAATGAAATATTCCCCGGTCCTAAAGCATCGAAGGTTATCGAAACCTTTAACCTAGTAGACAACGTTCTGGACTCGCCTTACGTATCGGGCGCAGTTGACGCTGAACCGGGCACTAACAACAACGATGCGCTTCATACAGTGGCGGTATACACTAATGGGTATGTAGGTGACGTAATTGTACAAGCAACGTTAGAGAACGCAATTACCGGCACTACGGTATGGTCGGACGTAGTGACACTGACGTTCGACGGAACTGAAACAGAACCTACACCAGCTAACTTCACAGGTGTTATCCGTTTCTTAAGAATCAAAACAACAGCTGACCCAGATGGAACATTACCTAAGGTACTAGTTAGAAACTAATTGACTTTATTAGACTGCAATGCTATAATACTATTATAGGGAAAATAGATAAGCACGGAGTAGAGCAGTGAGTAAATATGGTTCTAGAGTTTACAAGCCGGCAGTAGGAACTCACTACAAAAACCATCCTCAACTTGGTAGTATTTGGGCACTTGCTGGCAAGAAAAAGGGCGAAGTCTACACAATTGAAATGACTGAAAAAGGCTTCACTTGTGATTGTCCGGGCATGATGTATAGAGCAAACTGTCGACATTCAAAAGAGATCGGCGATTTTGTTGCAAGTGACCTCGGATGGATGATTTAATAGCAGCTAATGCACAATGAGAAATAAACTAATTGACTTTACTTTCCTGTAATGTTATACTACTATTATGAGCATTGTAAGCGAAGTCCTTGTATCTTATCTTCCACCTAAGCGTAAAACTACGCCTAGTGGCTGGGTCACCTTTTCAGGTTCGTGCTGTGTTCACAACGGCGAATCTAGAGACACTAAAGATAGAGCAGGCTTAATTGAAAACGGCGATAGTGTTTCGTATCACTGTTTCAACTGCGGATTTAAAGCAAGTTGGCAACCAGGCAGAAAGCTTGGTTACAAAATGCGACAGTTACTTAGTTGGCTGTATGTCCCAGATGAAGTTATTACTAAGCTAACGTTTGATGCATTGCGCATTAAAGAAAACGTTGAGATTAGATCGTTTGCTACTGGCACTGTTGTTCCGAAATTTGAAACAATGGCACTGCCTAATAACACTATAGAAATTACAGACGACCCTTGTGCCGATGGCGCACTATGGGATGTGATGCAGTACATGACGTCGCGCAATCTCTATTTAGATGACGGCTACAACTACTTTTGGTGTAACAATCCGTTGTACAAGCGTCGACTGATTGTACCATTTTACTATGAGAATAGAATAGTAGGATGGACTGCTAGAAACATAGATAAGAATGACAAGCCTCGTTACTTAATGGAAAGCCAGCCTGGCTATGTATTCGGCCTAGACCAACAGAGTCACGAGAAGATGTTTGTTATTGCAACTGAAGGACCAATTGACGCAAGTCATTTAGGAGGCGTTGCGTTTAACGGAAGTGAGATATCAGATCAACAGGCGTTGCTGATTAATAGATTAAATAAAGATGTTATTGTTGTACCAGACAGGAACAACAAGGGCATGGGACTTATGGAACAAGCAATCGAACAAGAATGGGGAGTTAGTTTACCTGACTGGCCAGAAGATGTCGAAGACGTTGATGATTGCGTTAGCAAGTACGGTAAATTGTATGCGCTATATAGTGTAGTGAGCGCTGCTGAGACATCGCCGCTAAAAATAAGATTGAGAGCAAAAAAATGGTTTTACTAAAATGGTTAATGTGGCCTTACACAAGACTTAAAGAAGAAATTGCCTTCCGCAAGAAGATGAAGGAGTTGCGGAAGAAAGATCCGTTTATTTATCGTTAACAGAAGGCTCCGTTTATTTAATGCTAAATATAACTATGAAATACATAGTATATAAAACAGTGAATAAAACAAATAACAAATATTATATCGGTAAGCACAAAATGCTAACTGAAGACTTTGATGGTTATTTTGGAAGTAGTGAAGTAGTTAAAAATGCTATCGCAAAATACGGAGTTGAAAATTTTGAACGCATTACGTTAGCAGAATTTGATACAGAAGAAGAATGCCACTGTGCTGAAGAACTTTACGTCGGGGATTTGTGGATAACTGATAAAAATTGTCATAACAAGCAACCGGGCGGCAAAGGATTCAGTTCGGGCGAAAATCATTATACTAGAGGAAACGGGTTTACTAAGCAACACATAGAGAATTTAATTATGGCAAGAAGAAAAAGACAACCACATTCCGACGAAACAAAAAGAAAGATGTCAGAATCTAGAACTGGTTTAAAAAGATCTAATGAACAAAAATCAAGGATGTCGGCTGCACAATCAGGAGAAAACAATCCTATGTATGGGAAAAAACATTCTGATGACAAGCGCAAAGAGATAAGCGATAAAATGAAAGGTAAGCGATTCTATAATAACGGAACAGACCGTATTAGGTGTTTACTTGGTACAGCACCCAGCGGTTATAAATTAGGATACAAACTTAAATGATCTGGGGAATTAGTGCAAACAGCCACGACGCTGCCTTGGCAGTCTTTGATGAAGATGTTACTGAAATAAAATTTGCTAGTCATAGTGAACGATTTAGTGGTATAAAAAACGATGCACACCTGAATATACAACTGATAGATTATGCAAAACAATGGGGAGAGCCAGATGAAATTATTTGGTACGAAAGACCCCTTGTCAAGACTCTTAGACAATTTAGAGCAGGGCAAGGGATTAACTTTAGGGAGAATAATGTTCGAAATTATTTGGCTAATTACAAAATTAATGCTCCTATTCAGTATACTGATCATCATCTTTCCCATGCTGCTGCCGGGTATTATACTAGTGCTTTTGACGAAGCCTGCGTTGTCTGTATCGACAGTATTGGAGAGTTTGACACACTCACTATCTGGCATGGTAAAGGACAAGAACTTAACAGAATCTATTCACAAAGATACCCACACTCAGTGGGGCTCTGGTATTCCGCACTTACCCAAAGGGTTGGACTAAACCCACAAGAAGACGAATATATTCTTATGGGCATGGCAGCATACGGCGATCCTAATCGTCTTTATAGGGACATAGTACGCGACTTTATCGATCGTTGGCCTGATATGAATAGTCCTCAAATAAAGTTTAAAAGAAACCTTCATCGTGGCTGTTTAGACTGGAGGCCGGATCTTACTACAGAACAAGATCTATTTGACATTGCTGCTGCTACACAAAAAGTGTACGAAGACATCTTTGAATACTTAATACAATATGTGTCACAGTACGATATACCTAATCTAGTAATAGCAGGTGGGTGTGCTCTAAACTGTTCAGCTAATCACATTGCTCGCAAATATTTTAACAATGTTTGGATCATGCCTAACCCAGGTGACGCAGGATCGGCTATAGGGTGTGTACTTGCACATAAGCAACAGCACATAGAAATGCCACACGTTTATTTAGGATATAACATCGATCGTCCTTATCCCATAGATAGTCTTTTACAGGAACTAAGTACAAACAGTATTGTAGGAGTAGCTAATGGAAGAGCAGAATTCGGCCCCAGAGCCTTGGGCAATCGCAGTTTGCTTGCTGATCCTCGTGGTAGTAATATTAAGCATACAGTTAATGAAATCAAAAAACGTCAACAGTTCAGACCATTTGCCCCAGCTATACTTGAAGAACACGCAGCAGACTACTTTGAAGGTCCCGTCGGGCCATATATGCAGTACACATCACGTTGCAGATATCCTGATCAGTATCCGGCAATTGTCCACGGAGACGGAACTAGCAGAGTTCAAACAGTTGCAAAATCAAGTAAATCAGGTTTTAGATCTTTGCTTGAACAATGGTACAAACTAACAGGTTGCCCAATGCTGCTCAACACTAGTCTTAATATCAAAGGTATGCCGATTGTTAATAATGCACATGACGCTGCAAACTTTGAAAAGAAATATAAGGTAAAGGTGTTTACATGAAACTAATTACGGGCGGGTGTAGCTTCACAGAAACTGAATCAATACGTGCATGGCCATTGCCACTAAGTGAAATGTTAGGTGCCGACTTAACAAATGTCGGGTTGTCGTGTCAAGGAAATGGGCTAATAGCTAAACGTGTTATACACGCATTGACAGAATTAAAGAGTTACAAAAATACACTAGTTGGAGTTATGTGGAGCGGAGTCAATCGAGGCGAACAGTTTACCACTAATAAAGTAATTCATCAAGCCTATCAAAAAAAGAATATAGATGGCTGGCAACATAATCCTGTAACGTTTCCTAAAAACAGTCAAGGTGGTTGGCTAATTCACAACGTCCATTGGACCAATGTATATTCTCGAGACTTCTATAGACGCCACGACAACATTGGCGCACAGATAGATACGCTGCACAACATTATCTATTTACAGTCATTTCTGAAAGCTAATAAGATTAAATTTTTTATGAGTAACTTTACTGCCGAAACATTTAGTTATCGAGATACTCCTGACGTTGATTATCTATATAAACTAATTGATTGGAATCATTTCTTGCCAGTTGAAGGATGCCATGAATGGTGCAGGGACAATAGCACACACCCGTTTTGTAGCGATGGCTGGCATCCCGGAGAAGGGCAATATGTAGATTTTACAGAGCAAGTGATTCTTCCGTTTATTAAGACCAAATATAATATTGACAAGACTGATTAAAGAAGGTATACTAAGTATATGAAAACAAAGCAAAATACAGAATACGGTTTCGATATACAAAAAGTATATCTAGAAATGATGCTTAGAGATGCGCAGACATTTATTCGCTGCCAGAACATCTTTGACCCAGAGAACTTTGACAGGCGACTAGCCAATGCAGCCGAGTTTGTTAGTGATTACGTAGCAGAGCACAACGCAATGCCGACGTTTGATATGGTTAATGCTAGCACACATTCTGACCTAAAGGATCCGGGCGATGGTCTGAGAGAAGAGCATTTCGATTGGCTGCTCACAGACTTCGAAACGTTCTCACGTCACAAGGCACTCGAACGTGCAATCTTACAATCAGCAGACCTACTTGAAAAGGGAGAGTACGGTCCTGTTGAAGACTTGGTTAAGAAAGCTGTACAGATTGGTTTACAAAAAGACCTTGGTACTAACTACTTTGAGAATCCGCGGTCGCGTTTGGAAAGCATTAAAGAAAGCAACGGACAAATATCTACAGGCTGGGCAGCACTAGATCATAAACTGTTTGGAGGCTTCAACAGAGGCGAGCTTAATATCTTTGCAGGCGGATCGGGTTCTGGTAAGAGTTTGTTCATGGCCAACCTAGGAGTGAACTGGGCACTAGCAGGACTGAACGTTTTATACATCACACTAGAACTTAGTGAAGCACTAGTGAGTATGCGTGTTGACTCAATGCTAACTGGCATTAGCACTAGAGACATCTTTAAGAACATTGATGATGTTGAAATGAAAGTTACAATGATAGGCAAGAAGTCCGGTGCGTTCCAAGTTAAGTACATGCCATCTGGCAAAACGCCCAACGACATTCGCAGCTATATCAAAGAATACGAAATCAAAACAGGGCGCAAGATTGATGTTATCCTAGTTGACTATTTGGATCTACTACATCCAAACGGTGCAAAGATTTCAGCAGAGAACTTGTTCATCAAAGACAAGTACGTAAGTGAAGAACTGCGCAACCTTGCTATGGAACTGAACACAATCTTTGTTACAGCGTCGCAGCTTAACAGAGGAGCAGTTGAAGAAATTGAATTCGACCACTCTCACATCTCGGGCGGTATCTCAAAGATCAACACAGCGGATAACCTGTTTGGCATCTTTACAAGTCGAGCAATGCGCGAACGCGGACGCTATCAATTACAGCTAATGAAGACACGTAGTTCGAGCGGAGTGAACTCAAAGATTGATCTGGGCTTTGACATAGACACATTGCGCATCTTTGACATAGACGAAGACGATATGGATGATGAAGGTTCATCATCAGGCACTACATCGGGCAGTAGCATTGTAGCTAACATCAAGAGACAAAGTCAGACCAAGACAGACTGGACTGACACTACTCCTGAGATTGAGATGGATCCTGTAACAGGAAAGCCCATTGGAAAAGTTCAAGCACAAGCTGATTCAACCAAGCTGAGAAGTTTCCTTAACACATTAAAATCATAAGAGTTAAGCTCGATTAACATGCGACCGCACCACTAGTACTGTAGGCATGTGTTAATCGAGTTTTGACACAACCATGGCGACAGGCGCCTGTCGCCAGGTCGTTAGGCGCCTGTCGTGGTGGTTAGTGAAAAGATGGTGTTTTAGACATTATCCACAGCACAGCGCACTAGTAATTCAGCGGCGTGCTCGTCATCAATCTCAACAGGCACAAAAGCTAGGTTGTGTAGTTGTGCATAAGTTGCTAGCCTGGCTTCCATTCTTAGAACTAGACCAATAGCTGCTGGACAGTTATAGATTCCGCAGGAATGACCGTGGTATTCTAAAAACGTTTCGACATCAACAAAGAGTGAAAGGTCGTTGGTTTCCCATTTGTGCCAACAGTTGGTCATTGTTCAGCAAACATACGGGATATCATATCCTGATTAAACTCATCGTCAAAGGCCGCGCTCTGTATTAGTAAACAGTAGTTTGCGCCATTGGCTGATTTTAGAGTGCGCCATGGTTGACGACCTTTCTAGTAACCGAATGATTGGTCTTGAGATATTCTATAACTTCTTCAAGGTTTAACTCGCGTGTTTTTACTACTCGCATTAGTTCACTGTACTTGAGATTGATAGCAAGCCAAACACTGTCACTGCACTTTACAATAACACCTTCTGTTTCAAGCTGAGGATCTACTGTGGTTGCACATCCTGACAGCAACAGATCTTCCACCAGTTGCTGGCGATACTTGCGGATCTGCTGATTGGCTTCCCAATAGAACTCATTATGATCTAGTATGATATAGTACCATCTATGCATCAGAACCTCCGCGGCGTAGAGCGGCACAAGAAGCCCGAAAAGCTGCGTAGCAGCTTGCGGTAAAAGGTATTTTTGGCATCCGGTTATCTACCCACTTTACTTTTCTTGCGCAGCCAGCGACTGTATCTTTTGCGCTGTACACGAAAACTATCCCGCAAGGGTTCGACAGTAAATCTATCACCGCCAAACATCACAGCTTTGGTAATCGCAACTTCACTAGTATGACTAACAATAAAGTATCCTCGACTTGGATTCATAGTTTCAATAGCACACTGCCGACGTGTTTCAAACTCCGACATTAGATCAAAGTCAGCTGGGTCCTTGGGAGAAATTTTCCATCTATACATTTTATTTCCTAGAATAAATTAACAACTTCAACAGTGCTAAATATCTCATGGTGTTTTAATCTCGCTATAGTTATAGCACCAAGGCTGGCGTGGCTAACCTTAACATACATATACTTGCCACTAGCATCAACACTATAAGAATCAATAGTAAAATTATCGTCATGTAGTTTGTTAGCTAGGATGTTAGTAGACACCATGCCGAAGTATGTTTTTATTTTCCATCTATACATTAGCAAACTCGTGTAACACAGTAAAGTTTACGCTGTCAACTGTTAGTAAGTGCAGTGTCATAGCGGCAGGATTACTGTGTGTTAAAGAGTACTTCCAGTCGATGCGCCCGGGAAGTTCTGTTACTATGAATCCACTGTCGCGGAACTCGTGAACAACGCGCATAACACTACCAGGATAGGTACTTTGTATCTGAACGTGCCACGTGTAGTGTTTGGTTAGTCCCATCTGAATGCCTGTGCTAGTTAACGTTGTCTGCAGTATAGCAGAGTTTAGAGGTAGTGTCAACAATAAAAATGCTAGAGCTGTATAGTAAGTCAAGAGAGTCTTACAGACTCAGTACTCGCTTACACGCTCGTACTTGTTTGTGCTTCGCTGAGAATTTCCCTGTACTGTGTAGAAAAAATTTTGCGCAAAAAATTTAACACTGTAGATCTATTATAAGACAAAGTTTTGTATAGTGGGGTCGCTTTGCTACGCAAAAGACTCTCTGCCCGAAATGGGTCCTTGAGTGTAAAAAATTCTGTTACGAAAATATGTAGAGAAGTACTTACAGAAGTGAGGTGGTGATTTTGCACCCATGGATTTTAAAAAGCATGAAAGAAAGATGAAAGAAAGATGAAAGAAAGAGAGGCTTAGCTGTAGCTAAGTAGTTGTTATCATTATATAATATATGCCCCGACCCCCCTCGAGAAATATTTTTTTTATTTCTCAGAAGAAAATAAATTTGATAAACACATACCAAAACAAAATACATGCTACAAACACACTAAGCCACCACCATCCCAACGAGTTCATTAGAACCGTCCTTTGAACTGTTCAGCTACTACTGCGCGAGCTTGTTCTAGCTGCTGCTGCTGCTGTAGCTGTGCAGTGTACGCAGTCATATCCTTGTGCGTTAGCTTGCCCTGTGCCTGTGCCCAGTCAATGAAGCCCTGGAGGAACTCTAGCTCTGTCATGTTAGTATCCTTGTGCGATGAGGAACTGCTTGAGCTTAGTAGCTTCCTCAGCTGTAATATTCATAGTGACGCGCTGACTGTCCCAGCCAGCTTCCTCGATGCATTGTATGTTCACACTGCGGTCAGTGGTGTTGAACACATAGACTTCTACATCACAGCCCTTGCTTGATACTTCAAAGCTGTTAGCATCTTCAAAGACTCTATTAGTCATAGTGTGTTCCTTATGCTGCGAGTGTTGCGTGACGGTTGCCGGGCAGCAACACATAGGTGTTGCGCTTGCTGATAGCATACTTGGCAATGGCTTGATCAGCTGTGCTCCACTTAGTGAAGTCCAAGCTCATGTCAAAGCAGCTAAGGCCAGCAGCTTCCAAACGATAAGCAAGGCTTGAAGCAGCGTTGCTGACTACATCGTTGGCATCAATCTCTGCAACGTTGCGGAGGTACTGCATCATCTGCTGCAAGTTCTGTACTGTGAGTTTCATATTCAAGTCCTTTGTTTGTTTGCCTATACACTAGTTATAGCATCGAATGATACCATTGTCAACCTCTTAATACATGCCGCCAGTCACATAGGACAGTATCTACAGTCTTCTTGCCTACGCTGGGAATGGCGTATAGATCCTTCAGTGTAACTTCTTTTTGGTCTTCCCAACCTAGCCAATCCAGCATGTTGTTGAGTCGAGCATATGCCATACGCTTTTTGACACTCTTGGTCTTGCGGTTGCTCAACGCCAACAACGCATTCCGAAGTTGCTTTACAGTATAAGTCTCGCTGAACATCTTGCTCTCCTTGTTGCCCTATACATATACTATAGCACCAAACGGTGCCATTGTCAACCTTTTATGATGACATGTTATCCTACCACGCTGTCTATGGTGCTGACCAAGTCTTCGACGAACACATCAGTTACCTGTTCGGTGTAGGTAAGCTTGGCACCGCGGATCTTGTAGAAGTCGATGTCGTAGAGGTCGCTGCCGTTGAGTGTGACCTCTACGTAGCCTTTCCACTTGACCATGCCCGAAGTCTTGAACTTCAAGCCGTCAGTGATGCGGATCATATCTTTCGCGCCCCAAGCGAACGTGGCCATCGGGTCCAGTGTTTTGATTTGGCTTAGGATGATCTGTGCAGTGTTCATTATACTTCCTCCACTTCGTTGCCTGTAGCAAAGCGCAACAACTCTGCTGCCAACAGTGCTGCTTCGTTGCGTGTGAGTTGCAGGAACTGCACACCTTGTGGGTTGCTTGCAGCACAGCTCTTCATCTGCGTCTGTGTAACTTGTACACATGGGCCGCGGTTCTGTCCGCCAAAGAAGCGTGTCTGCAGGAGTGTTGGAGTTACGTCGCGCAATGATGTTGACATGTTCAAGTCCTCTTGTTTGCCCTATACATATACTATAGCACCTAATGGTGCCATTGTCAACCATTATTATTTAATAATGATGACGCGATCCAACATCGCAGTAGTCGGCATTCTCAGGGGTCCACTCCTCTTCGACTTCCGGAGCAGTCACTAGCATGAACAAAGCTTGCGCGTCCAGTGTTGGATTGTCGCGAGCAGCTTGGCACATTGCTACCTGGACAGCTTCGTCCTTGGGTTCAACAAAGCCATCGTCGGGTGTTGCTTCCAATGCGCCGCTAGCAGCTTGAGCAAGGATGTTGCTCATAACTTCGCTTGCCTGCTCTTTGGTCAACGCTTCGCCGAGCTCGTAGAACACGATGTCAGTGTGACCGTTCTTGCTGAGCACCGTCTCACGGTTGAGGTCGTTGGTGTAGCGGAACTGAGTCTTGCCTTTGTTAGTGCTGATGCCTACGCGGGTAAATGTCTTTGTCATGTGCTAACTCCTTAGCGTGTTGCCCTGTACACTTATACTAGCACCAAATGGTGCCTTTGTCAACCAATAACTTCCATTGGGTCAACATAATATGTAGGCGAATATGAACTGCGCTTGCCAGCCATCGCAGTGGCTACAAAGGCTTCGGCATCGTTCTTGTTAGCATACAAGGTATAGACCTCAGTCACATCGCGCTCACCGTTGTAGCTCTCGCACATCACAGCATAGACTATCATATCATGTTCCTTGTTTGTTTGCCCTATACACTTATACTAGCACCCAATGGTGCCATTGTCAACCTCTTATTACCAGGAACTTTGGTATTTGAATTCCCACTGGCTGTACGGCACACCGGATCGGTCCGTTTCAGCCACCAACTGATTCTCAATGCGGTCAATGCCTTCAACGGTACGCTCTAGGGTGTCGAAGTACCACTCGTCGTACTCAGTGTTGCCAAAGAAGAACCCGCCGCCTGCTGGCAGCACGTCTGGAGCAATAGAATGATCAGCAAGTACACTCTGACACAGTGCGCGAAGCTGAACAAGGCTATCCCATTCGAGTCGAGTAGTCTGACACTCGTCGACTCCTTCCTGTAGTGTGTCAACGAACCACTTGTGGATAGCGTTGGCCTTGCGCCAGTACATGGCTTCGATGCTCACGGTCTTGACTTCCATGCCCGCAGTCTCTGGCATCATCTTTTGGATAGCAGCTTTGACGTCTTTGTCAGTGTTGTCGCCGGATCCCCAAAGGTAACGCTCAGCAGTCAGATACATATCAAGTCCCATAGTCTTCTCCTTGTTTGCCTATAACTTACGATAACACCGTTTGGTGTCGATGTCAACCATTTATTCGTTGCGGCGGTGGTCGCCGTAGACAATCACCAGCGCGGCGTTGATGAGGCACAGGCCTATGAACGCTAGTAGGTCAGTCTCCATTGACAAAAAGTTGCCGAGTACGTATCCAAAGAACGCACCTTGGAGGATAAATGGAATAAAGCTCATTGTGTCGTCTCCTTAGTCATTGCTTGAGTGAATAGTTCTTTGAATGGATTGCTGTAAGCAAGTCCGAAGTGGAAAGCCGCAGCATCAGCGCCGTACATGTAATCGTACTCGTCCATGCCTTCTGCGTCAAGGATCCATTTGATCGCTTCGACGTCAGTGCTGGCACCAAGTGCGCGTGTCGCAGCAACACGAGCTTCAAACGCAGCAAGTGCCGCAGCTTCGCGCTTCTGCTCTGCTTCTTGTGCTTCGTTGAACTCTTCGATCATGCTGTCCCAGATCTCTTGCTTGCGATCGTCGGTGGTGTCCAGCATGTAGAACTCGTGTCCGCTGTCTGGACGGTAGCCACGCGCATCTTTGAACAAGTCGGAAAAAATGTTTGCTTCAAAAGTATGTGTCATCGCGTGTCTCCTTGTTTGCCTATACACTAGTTATAGCATTGATTGACACCGTTGTCAACCCCTTATTCGTAAAAAATGTGAGTGTCGATCTGTACCACGCGATCGTAGCTTGAAGCCCAGTATGGCTCGACATAGTCTGCGTGATACATAACAGCTTCGCCAACTGGTGACTGCATAGCACGAGCCCAGTCTAGCAGCACAACCTCGGCAACTATCTGACTGTCTTGCCAGGCGCGCTGCTCGATAACGTTGTCAGAAACAGTATCAGCCTTGCCATCGCAGTACCAGCTGAACTGACACTTGTGTCGGATCATGTTGCCCTTGTCATCCTTGAGTCCTTGCTTGACTACGCCGCAGATCGTTCCTGGATAACGATCGTCCTCTACTCGATTGAGTGTGACCCACGCAACGGATACCTTGCCCAGCAGGCTTTGGTTGCCTGCTTCGAAGTAGATGTTTTGCTGTAGACACAGTAGTTCGGCGGCGCCTACAATATCAGCAACTGACATCGTGTCTTGTGCTGTGTCTGCTGCGACATTGTTTGCTGCGTATACTCCAATCATGCCGGCTAATGCCGCGACATTGACTGTGTGCGCGATAACTTTGATAAACTTCATTGACTGCCCTCGTCTTTTGTTGTTTGCCTATACAATAACAATAGCACCTAGTGGTGCCATTGTCAACCTCTAATTTACCAATCCGGCAGTTGACCAAACTTGCCGCTCAGTGCATTATGGAACCAATCCATGTTCTGTGTAAGGTACGCGCGGACGCCATACTTGTGTGGGTGAGCAAAGTGGACATACGGATTCAAGTTGTCTCTGTGTGCAAACGCTGTAGGGTTGTCAAAGCTGGCAATGATCTCATCACGCAGTTCATCGCGTGTAGTAGCGAGTTGAATCATGTAAGAAATATACTCGCTTGGGCCATGTGGCATAAAATAGCCGTTGCTCACCATCACAGGGTTCAGCCTGTTGAAGACCTGTGTGCTAAGTGCATGAGCTGTCTCGTGTGTAATAACGCTTGCCCAAATCTCTTCAGTGATTGGCATGCCGCTGGTGTCATCACGCGCATCAGTGTTCCATGCAGTGCGTGAGTTCATGTAGTCAGTGCCCAAGGCGCTTATTGTGATTTGATTTGATTCGCCGTCATACAGGCCAAACGCACGAAGCGGAATCTCTTCGCCTGTGTTCTCGTTTGTCATGTAAGTGTAGACAGCGTCAGTGACTGTGATGTTTACAGTGAACACTTGCTCGTCGTAGCCTACATCTTCAAAGAACTTGATCGCTGTCACTGCGCCTTCACACGCACCTGCAATTGGCGCGGTGCCGTTGAAGTCAATGTTGATGTTGTGTGCTTTGTATTCACATGCTGATGCCGCTCCTGCGGTAATCATTGCAGCGGCTACGATGCTTGTAAACTTAATCATTGTGCGTCTCTCTTTGGTTGTTTGCCCTATACATATAATATAGCATCAAACGGTTCCGATGTCAACCATTTTGTTTAGGCAGGGCTGAACTCAACCTGCCACCGCTTGCCACGCTTGATCACCTTGCCAACAGCCTTGGTGTCCCAAAAGTGATCGTCCATAGTCGACTGTCCATTCCACGCAGCGATCACAGTCTCGCCATATTCGGCCATCTCGGTGATGGTGTTGGCCATGACTACATAGTTGACCTTGAGCGCCATCTCGTCTGCGGTCTTTGAGCTCTTGGTAACAAAGGTGTTCCACGCTCGGTTGGGTTCGACTCGGTTCACTGGCGCTTTGCCGTGGAAGTTAGTGAACGCAAACGTAACGCCTTTGACAGTGCGAGTGCGCTTGCTGATGCCTCTGTAATAAATTCCCATGATGTTCGTCCTTTGTTTGTGTGTTACTTGGCCAGCGCGTATGGCCTGTTCCATGCGCCGATGTTGATGTCTGTGTAGTGGCTGCGGTGGAAGTAATCAGTCATTGAGTCTGAGTGATCAAAGAAGTCCGGCCCCTTCATAGCCGCCAGCAGCTCTGTAAGGAACTTCTTAGCCTTGCCCTTGTAGTGCTCGTGAATCCAATAAACGTTAACGTCGATGTCGGTGCCACCGAAGTCGATAGCGCCTTGACGCACAGTGACAACCAATGTGCTGTGATGACGCACGGCGATCGTGCCCTTCATGTTGTACTTGGCAAGCACAGCTTTGATCGCTGGTGCCAACTTCGCTTTGTCTTCTTTGCTTACATATGCCATCTTGTTGCCCTCTTGTGTTGTTGCCCTATACATATACTATAGCACCTAATGGTGCAGATTACAAGCCTAATCCGCGCTTAAATGAATTTTATTGCAAACCTTGCAAATAAAAACATTTACATCAAAGGCAACATAATCTTTGGTTAGAGCACCCTTGCTATCGACGTCCTGAACCTCAAGGTCAGCGAACTTATTAACCCAGACTTTATTCTTTGCGCAGCAGTTGGTCATTTTCATTATCTCCTTGTTGCCCTATACATATACTATAGCACCTAATGGTGTCAATGTCAACCATTTATTTGTCGTCGCACACTCCTGAAGCAGCAACGATCACCGCGCCATTGCCGTAGAGCAGCCCCTTGGCGCCACACTTGCTGACCACAAAGGACACTGACGCAAGTCCCACTACAAGAGTCACGATCATCATCACTATAAAAATTCTAGTCATCTCATTATCCTTACTCTGGAATTTCCATCCAAGCAACTGGGCCGTATACGGTTTCCCCCATACCTTTGCCGCGGAGGTCGGAGATGAATGCAAATTCCGCGGGGTCCCAAGCAGCCACAGCCACACCATCCTTGCCACGCACTAGCACGTCCACATAGCGATACGCACCGTAGTCGAACGTTGAAATATCTTTCCACTGAGTCATGTGCTAATCTCCTTTAGCGTGTTGCCCTATACATATACTATAGCACTGAACGGTGCCAATGTCAACCACTAATTAGTAGTGACGCACACTCTTTTGAACACCGAGCAGTTCGCCATAGCAGTTATATTGACGCACGATAACCCAGTTCCCACTGTGCTGTGCTGTGCTCGAGCACACTGCGCTAGGGTTGTTTACACCACGTGAGTAGCCCGGCAAGCGTGGTGAGTTGCGTGGGTTGTGCTGTGGTAGCTGAACTTGTGGGCTGTGCTGTGGATAGTACTGTGGCTGATGCCCGTGACTATCACTGAGCACCTTGCCAAGGATCGCGCCAACAATGGCTCCGACGATGACATCTTCATTGCCAGCCTGCGCCGGGGTTACGAACACAATGCCAGCCAGTGCGACTGCGATGAGCTTATTCATTCGGACTCTCCTTTGTTTCTTACTTTCATAGTAACACCGTTTGGACGTCTTGTCAAGAGAAAAATGCTCGGGAGCAGCAGGGCAACCGCATCCCGAGCAGTTAGAGCATAGTGCGAGGGCAGCACTCTTGCTCTGTAGTGCGCTGGACCGAGGGCAAACAAGTGTCCAGCACTGTCGCAGGTTAACCCTGCTTTAAGTGTTGCGTTTGCGGGAGCATAGCTCAACCTGCCAAACGCAACACCATCTCGTTACCGCATAACGGTATTCTGTGCAAAGTCGCCCCAGCGATCTGGAAAGCTCTTTACTAAGTCTGCGATCTTCAGTACAGTACGCAGGCTCAATTCACGCAGTTGATCTTTGTTGATGTCAACGAAGTCAATGATCTCTTCAAGTGTCTCGTCGTCGAAGCCGTAGCTGTCCAACATGCCGTCCTGTACGATTTGGTTGATGCGCAGCATCTTCTCGCGGTCTGTATCAATTGTCAAGTCAATGTAGTGGCAGCGTGACTCAAGTGCCTTAAGGTGCTCGCGCAGCTTGCCTTTGACTTTGTCGAACTTCAAGTTAGTGATAAAGATCGCCGAGCCTTTGAACTCGAACTGATCTGGCACACCTTCGTTGCGTAGCTTGTAGCTATCTGTGTTCCAGTGAATCACACGCTTCTTCTTTGAGTCAAGTGCCGCCTTCATAATGTTAAGCGACAGCTCGTCGTTAAAGATGCTGTCACAGTCGTCGAACACCAACACGTTGTCCTTGTCGGAGAACTTGTAGAGCTTGCAGTACAAGCCAATCGCGCTCATTGCGCCTTTGACTACCTCGTGCTTCTGACTGCCACCCAGCGTCTCAACCATCTGATACCGATCAAGCACTTCCTCAACACCATGTGACTTGCCAACGCCTGGAGGTCCGCTTACGATCATAGCGCCAACAGCGCCCTTCTTGACTGCTTTGGTCATCTCCGAAAGCATGTCGAAACGGTTGCGAAGCCGCTCAATGATCTGCTCGTCTGTTTCGTCAATCGCCTGTACATTAGCGGGGCCTGTGACCACCGTGTAGTCTTCTGGACCATCGCAGCGGATCTTGATGTTGCGATCGGGCAAGCCGGCAACGCTACGACCATCTACGGTTACGTAGCCGCCAATCTTACCAACTTTGAATTCTTCTACAAGCTCAAACACATTGCCGGACATGCTAGTCTCAGCGCCGCGGATCTTATAGCTACCGTTGTTGATTTTAATCTGTGTCATACGTTGCCCTTCTTTGCTTACTTGTTTAGTATAGCACCTAACGCGCTAGTGTCAACCGTTTATTTTGCAAACTTTAGAAAATAGATGAATATGAACGGAAACGCAATGATGAGTGGACCAAGCACCCAAACTAGGCTCCAGAACAATGCATGCCAAACGCCGCCTGCGAACGCAGCATAGAACACCCACATAGACCCAAAGGTCACTGTAAGGATCACCCACTGAGTATATAGCTGACGCAAGAATCCAATCTCTTCGTTGCAACTATGGCAACGACGAGCCCAAAACGGTTTGCGTTCAAAGCACTCTGGACACGTTGCCATCTTACGCCTCCAATCCAATACGCACATTCATAATGCTGTTGATTTTGCGCATGATAAGATCTTTAACATGCTGCGGCGCTGGGTCACTGTCGAGTGCTTCCATAGCGGTAAGCAGCTGGAGATCAGTAAGTGCCTCGAGGCACTTACTGATCTCCAATTCTGCTGCCATTGCTTTTTCTGTTGCTGTCATCTTGCTACCCTTTGTTTGTTTGCCTATACATTAGTTATAGCACTGATTGATACCGATGTCAACCGAAAAGTTAGCAGGAAGAGTACTTTTTGATCGAAGAATACATATGGTGTCCCCGGAGGGACTCGAACCCCCAACCTAGGCATTAGAAGTGCCTTGCGCTGTCCAGTTGTGCCACGGAGACAGCATATGTATTCTACGCTTCAATAGCTCACCAGCTGAGCTAAGGGTCCATCAAATATATTCTTCCCCAGCTGAGCTAAGGATCCGTTAACTATGGTGCCCCCTGCCAGACTCGAACTGGCACTCCCTAAGGAAGGAGATTTTAAGTCTCCCGCGTCTACCATTCCACCAAGGGGGCGTATGGTGCTCCAGGTAGGACTTGAACCTACAACCGTTCCGTTATGAGCGGAATGCACTAACCAATTGTGCTACTGGAGCGTAGTCTATTTATACCGCAACACCCTCCCGGCTGTCTAGCATGGCTTCCATATCTTCGAACCCAATCGCTTTGGCCAGTGCCATTGCCTGTGCTGGGTCAGCAGCGTAAAGTGATGCTGCCAGTTGTTCGATCCGCCGTTCGCTCATTGAGGTAATCTGATTAACAATACTCTTTGACATCTGTTCTCTCCTAGTTATGATATCGGCGGTGAAGCAGGGCCTAAGCCCTGCTGGTGATGTGTTACGCTTTGGAAGTATCCTGTTCCAGCAGCGTAGCAGCAACATTCCAGTTGGCACCGTCTGTGGTGCGCACCTTGATGTTTTTGATGTTGACTTTGGTAACAGTGCCGTAGCGCATACCGCGGCGTGGACCAGCGTTGAATTTGACAGTGTCGCCGACCATAAACGAACGCACAGCGTCCTTTGAGTTAAAGTTACGCTGGAGCCGGATCGCTTCCATGATCTCATTGATCTCGTCGTTGCTCATACCGCGGATTGCTTGGATTGCTGTGCGTACATTTGACATTGTGTAGTACCCTCTTTGTTTGTTTGCCTATAACTTAATATAGCACGATCACTAGTGGCTGTCAACCATTAATATTCGTCGAACAACACTTCTTCGTCGGCTACGTAGATGCACACACCTGCGCTATCGTAGACCTCAATGTCGCGGCTACCGTTAGCAAACTCTTCGTCTGCTCGGGCAACTGCTGCTTCTTCTGTGCGGCATGTAGCCACGATCTCTTCGTTGAAGTACCCACGGGCAAAGTAAACTGTAAACATTATTGTTCTCCTGCTAGCATGATTGCGATTTCTGTTGCGTCTTCCATTGTAGCGCCGGCATCCACTGCGCCGTCGTGCGCTAAGGTGTACATATGTTCTTGGATGTTGTCGAGGTCGCCGTCCACTGCGTCAGCAAGGTTGCGATCGATGTTGTCCGCTGCGGCCATTGCCCAGTCAGCTCGTTGTTCGATAGTCGACATATAAGTACCCTCTTTGTTGTCTACTTGTTTATAATAGCATCTCTGCGGCTGCTGTCAACCTCTTACACGCGAATCTTGTTGATGTTACGGTCTTCGGCGGCAAAGGCTTCTTGCGTGACCTTGTTAGTGAAGTAATAGCGTCGTGAGCCGCAGCCCAATGTCTTCAACGTGCCGTCTGCGTGATGCTCTTGCTCGAGGTAGCGGAAGCCTTCATAGTTGCCGCTTTCGAACAGCGCCGCTTCGATGATAGAACAGACGCCTTCGCGCTCTTCGGCGGTTGTTGCTTCTGCTGCGAGGAAGTTATTTGCAATCTTCAACAGCTTGCCAACTTCAATTGTCTTGCGTCCCATGTGCTAAACTCCTTTAGCTTGTTTGCCCTATACAATAACAATAGCACCTTTCGGTGCCATTGTCAACCATTTTGTTTAAGGAATGCTGTCGTAGATCGCACGGTGCTCGGCGCCGCGGATGTTAAGCATACACCATTCCGATAGCAACGGGCATCAAGGGGATAGCGAACATACCGATAAGTGCAGTAATCATTTCAAGTCTCCTTCAAGTACCAACAGGCGTTCACGCGCCACATCGAATACAATAATTTCATTACCAAGTAAGATGGTGTGCTGAATTGCTCCACCATAGGTCACACGCGACGACTCAACGACGCCTGTGAAGTCGAACTGTTCAAGGTATGCGCCAGTGACACTCTCCCCTGTGCGGTCCCAGCTCATTCAGCAGCCTCCAACTCATCTTCGAGCTCAGTGACTGCTTCCATCATCGGCATCATGTCCTCCATCAAGTTGAACATGCGATTGAAGGCGCGCTTCTCATCATCACTAAGATCCATGCTCTCGCCCTGCTCAATAGCTTCTTCGATTGCGTAGAAGCAATCCTGAAGATCTTGTACAGTGTTTTGGAAGCGGCAGTAGCTCATGTTAGCCATTGTGTAGTCCCTCTTTGTTTGTTTGCCCTATAACTTAATATAGCACCCTTTGGTGCCAATGTCAACCCCTTATTTGAAATTAATTATAACAGCTTCGCCAGTGAAGCCATACACCTTAAGTGAGCCATCGGGCAGCACAGTCAGCATCTCCATCTCAGTCTCGTTGTCTTCAATCTCGTTCGCTAGCAACCGCTTGACCCGCTCCGCAACATACTCATTAGTCATCGTCGTCTCCTTGTTTGCCTATACAATAACAATAGCACCTTTCGGTGCCATTGTGTAGTTCCTTCTGTGTGTTGCCCTATGTGTTAGTTATAGCATATGACGAGCAGTGCAAGCGTTATTTTGCCTGCACTGCTATTTTTTTACAATACTGTTTCGCCTACAAAAGTATAGCCTTCTTCGGGCTCAAGCGCCAAGTCTTGCCATTCTTCAAACACTGCTATCAGCTCGTCTTCGTCGTATGCTGCGTCAAACCACGCTACGCCTTCGCACTGCACCTCTACGCCGTCACACGCAAGTACCACAGTAAACAAACCGTCTTCAGTTGCAGTTACAGTCTTAACATCTACGTAAAGCATCTTGTGTCCCTCTCGTTGCTTATGTGTTAGTTATAGCACCTAGGGCCTAGTCTGTCAACTTCTTTTTGTGTTTTTCTTTGCGGCGATATTTGGTCTTGTCGCAGATGCTGCGAGTAGCAAGACGCCCTTGCGAACGTGCCTCGCCATAAGCACGGTTGCGAACAGTGATGTCTTCAGCTTTGATTGTGATGCGCATTTGATGCCCTCCTTGCGTTACTTATACAAAATAGCATAAGGAGGGCCTAGTGTCAACCATTATTCTTCGCTAAGTTCGATCTCTTCAGCAGTCTCGTCTTCCTCTTCCTCGTCGTCAAACCAACCCCACACGTCGAACTCTTCCATAAGCTCGTAAAGGAACGGATCAGACTCAGCAGTAGTCTCCAGCAAGCTGCCCACGTCTTCCCAGTAGTCGTCACCTGCTTCTGAATCCCACTGTCCGATAAAGCTCATACCGGGTTCAAAGTATTTCAGCGACAGGAACACATCGTCGTTGGCCGCAGCATAGGTCTGGAACGCTTCAATGGGCGGGCCCCAAGCTGAGTCAGCATAGCCCTGAATGCTCGCAGTGCCGTCGCCGCCTTCAATGAGCTGAAGCCCTTCCATCGACACATCCCACTTGGTGCCCCAAGCAGTAACAGCAGTATCGTAGTCCCACTCGCCGATGGGCGCCATTGCTTCCAGCAGTGAGCCGTCGTTGCCTTCTGCAGGTTGTGCAGCGTCCCACAGCGCACGGATCTTATCCGCAGGTCCATCAATGATGATTACATTCGAATTCCAATTTGGTATGGTACTACCCTCCATTACCTTTGTTGTGCGTTTAGTATAACACAAGCAGATCGTTCTGTCAACCTGCTTGTGTATATATAGCAGCGCGGCCTTACGCTTCTTCTGCGTCCTTAACCAGTGCTTCTGCAAGCGGGCTTTCGGTATTTTCCCACTCGCCAAAGTAGCGCACTTGCCAGCCCTTGCCGGGCACAAACAAGTAGTCGAACTCCTGCCCCATCACGTCAAGGAAGTTTGCGTAGGTGTCATAGCTCGCAGGACCCACATCCTTCTCGCCGCGATCGCGCCCGTAAGCGTTGCACTCGTTGCGAGGAGCATTGTCGAAGCTGTGCTTGGTGCCAACAGTCTCGCCCAAGCTGCTAAGGTCGCCTAGTGCGATCAGTTCACGCACCTTAGCTTCGTCTGTGTAGTTCTCTTGCAGGATACGGCCGTTGTTGCTGAGGTAGCCATCCCAGTGACAATAGATGCCAGTGACTGTGCCGTCTGCGTTTTCAATTGCGATTGTTGAACGAGTTCCCATTGTGTATATTCCCTCTACACTGTGTTTCTGTCTACTTGTTTAATATAGCACAACCCTTAGGCTGTGTCAACCATTTATTTGCGATACAGCAACACGTGAGTCGCATCGCAGCGCCGTGTCATTGAAGGAATGCCGCGGGTATCGTTGCTCACACGCGGACCGCGATACATGGCACGGTAGCCCTTTGCTCGCATCTCTGTGCGCAGTTCGGATTCCATTGCTTCAAATAGGTCCATTGGAACACGCTCGCAGAACGCGGAGTGACGGGTGTTGTCTGTGCGCGGAAACATTTCTTTCAGTGCAGTCATATGGCTCATAGTGTAGTCCTCTTTGTTGCCCTATGTGTTAGTTATAGCAGGAGTTGAGCAGCGTGTCAACCCCATTCATTGTATTTTTCAACATCGTGACACCCATATTCTTCGCCCGTGGGCCCGTCCCACATCTGAGCGTTATACTCGTCGCCAGTGTCTGTCCACTGCATCAGCGTGAGCTTGTGATGCCACCCCCGGTGACTGAACACTTCGCGCAGCTGGAGCAGACCACGTTGATACAGTTCCAACAGGTGCACAGGCTCAACAGGCGTGTGCTCGGGCATTGCCTCTTCAGCACAGTCCTGATCTTCGTCATAGTAGAGGTAGTAGTCCATCATCGACATAGCAGTGTCCTCTTTGTTGCCCTATGTGTTAGTTATAGCACGAGTTGAGCAGCGTGTCAACCATTTTTAACACGCTGCTCTGAGGGATCTCTTATGCGTAGTAGTCGTCCTCGTACACTTCCTCGGGATCCTCGTAGTCGAACATGTCTTCCGTGTTGGGCAGGGTAGCCAGCACAGGGTGTGCAAGGATGAGCTCCATTGCACTGTCAATGGCGTGCTCTACAGCAACCTGCAAGCTGTCGCCTTTGTAGCGCCCGTCATACAGCAGGCCACGTGTGTATTCGTAGATGGTTGCGTGAGTGTTGCTGTCAATAGCGCCTTTGGCTTTGAGGAAGTTCACAGCGCCTGACGTGTTGTTGCCCATACCGTTGTTGTAAAGGTCGTGTGCAAGGCGTGATACACAGCGCAGCATCTCTCCTGCTACAGTTTCGCAGTTGCCCATTCCAGGAATCAATGCTTCGCAAAGGCGTGCGTAGTCTGCTTGGTACTTGCCTTTGTTGTGCCAGTAAATGTTTTCCATAACGTGTTTCCCTCTTGTTATGTTGCCCTATGTGTTAGTTATAGCATCAAGCACTGATGCTGTCAACACCTTTATTCGTTAATCATCCGTTCCAGTTCATATTCCAGTCGATCAATACGGGCCTGGTCGTAGGGTGCAGAATGGAACTCTGCTTGCAGTTCGTTCAACTTCTGCATAGCCGGCGCAATCTTGTCATTGTCCAGCTGCATAATTTCAAAGATATAATCCATAACGTGTTTCCCTCTTGTTATGTTGCCCTACTCCAATACTATAGCACTGGAGTAGAGCAGTGTCAACCATTATTATGCAGGCTGCATAAGACTTTGATCAACACGCAAGTCGCGGTGCATCTGCTTGCCACCCAGCGCATCACGCACAACCATCTCGTCGAAGTGGCCTTGCAGCTTCATCAGCACGTGAACCTGCTTGCCTTCAGCAGCTGAGTAGACTGTGTCCACATACTGCTCTGCACCGCCGTCTTTGATACCGTATACTTTCATTGAACGCATTGTGTGCTCCTCTTGTGCGTTGCCCTACTCCAATACTATAGCACCGGAGTAGAGCAGTGTCAACCAGTTTATGCGTATTCTTTTTCCAACACGTAGGGCTTGTCCCACTTGCCTACATTGATGTCCAGGTAGTAGGCTGTGTCGAAGTAGTCGATCTGTGCGTCACTGTTATTGTACCACAGGTTGCCTTTCATTGCAGCAATCAGCTCTTCGAAGAACTCGCCTACACGCGGGTCAACGCTGTGCTCTGTGCCTGCATAGTACGGGTTCACTTGGTAGTAGTCAGTCACAGGGTGAGCTCGCTGTCCTGTGCGCTCTGCATACTGCTGGTTCCAAGCGTTGGCATCACCAATCAAGTCCAATGCGCCACTGCGCAGGTTGACTACCAAGCTGCTGTGATTGCGAACTGCGATGGTGCCTTTGACAGCGTACTTCTTAAGCACTGCTTTGATTGCTGGTGCCAACGCTGCTTTGGTGTCTTTGCTTACATATGCCATTATGTCGTTCCCTTGTGTGTTGCCCTATGTCTTACAATAACACAGCCCTAAGGCTGTGTCAACCTCTTTTTCAAAAGAACTTGTAAGTGTCTAAGCCTTTGACAAAGTCCACAGGCGAGCCTTCATCCAACTCAATCCATAGCCCGCTGGCAGACTGCCCTGCATCGGCATACACACCGAACTCATTTGACAAATGCTGCACAATGGTATCCAGCTTGGCTGCAATTGAGTCACCTGCAATACGCTCCAGCTGCTGCTTATTTAGATAGGCATCGATGTTTACTGTGATTTGCATATCATGCTCCTTGTATGCGTGTTGCCCTACTCATATACAATAACACAGCCCTAAGGCTGTGTCAACCATTTATTCTACTTCTCCAACGCCCAAAGCACGAGCAACAGCAACACCCTCTTCATTGAGGTACAGCACACGGGTGCGAGTAGCAGTGTCAACGAACAAGCAGCCCGCATCGTCGCCGCGTCCTCGGTTCCACGCTTGCAGTTGCACGTCTGGGTTCTTCAGCAGTGCAGTGATAGCCATCTTGCGAGCACGGCTACCTTCGTTGTAGGTGCCATTGCAGCCACACATACAGCCAAGCTTGCCGCTATACGAACGAACAGTGTTTTCCAGTGTCAGCATCTTGTGTCCCTCTTGTTGCTGTTTACTTGTAAGTTATAGCACGTCTACGCAGTAGTGTCAACCTCTTTTTCTTCTTCAGCAGCCCAACCTTCCAAGTCTTCGGCGATAGCTGTGATAGCTTCGTGGAACTCTTTACAAGCAAACTCGTCTACATCGCCCAACAGCTCTTGCTGGAGCCCATCTGCTTCGTCCAGCAGGTCGATCAGTTTCTGCCATTTCTCAGCACGAATCTTGTCCATATGCGGTTCCTTTGTGTGCGTTGCCCTACTCCAATACTATAGCACTGGAGCGGCGCAATGTCAATCATTTGTTTTTCAGTAGGACAACGTTCTTGGGATGAGCAAAAAGTCCCGAGCCCTCATCAAACCGTAGAACCAGTTCTACGCCATCGTCGGTTACACCCGTTATGACGGCTGGTATTCCTGCAAGGCCTGGATCCGCGTCTTTAGTAACTGTGATTTTATACATAGTGTATCCCTTGTTATGTTGCCCTATAACTTACAATAGCACAGCCCTAGGGCTGTGTCAACCTCTTTTTTAGAAGTCCTCCATGAGTGCAAAGTCGTCGTCGCCTTCCAAGAACTCTTCTTCGTAGAGGAAGAACTCTTCGTTGTGTGCCATTGTGGCTACATCGTCCTCGCTGAGAAAACGCAGTGCAGCTTCAGCTACCTGCAATGGATCCAATGTACCTTCTGCAATAGCAGCGTGGATCTTGTTGGTTACTTCGCGGATCGGTTTCATATGTCGTTCCTTTGTGTTGCCCTACTCATATACAATAGCACCACAGCGCAGTGCTGTCAACCATTAATCCATACGCGAGCCAGCGTAGGCAGTAAAGCCCTTGCGGATCAACACGTCTGCATAGGCACTGGCCGCAGCTTCTTTGATTGAGATGCTCTGCCCGCCGTAACCACCTGGGTTCCATACTTCGAACGCTCGTGTGTAGTTCTGACGCACACCTGCACTCTTGAGCAGCTTAGCCAAACGCGAACGCCCGTCTAGGTTCTTGCCTTCGAACTTGTAGATGTTAACCCAACCAAACCCGCAGGCGTCCCAGTCTGAGTTGCCATTCTTCGCATATGCTTCTGCGGCTGCGATGCGAGCTGCTTCTTCTGCTTCCGAAAGCCAGTCCTGGATCTGTGCTACTGTGATGTCCATTGTGTCGTCCTCTTGTTTGTTTGCCTATACATTAACAATAGCACCGTTTGGTGCCATTGTCAACCATTAAGAAAGGAAATCTGCCTTAAGACGATCCAACATCTTTACAGCTTCTTCCTGCGCTTGGCTTACAACTGAGCTTACCATATCTTCCAAGTAGCCGTCGATACCGAGCTCGATGTCGTCTGCAGGGTCGCAGTCACTTGCGTAGCACGAGCCCAAGTAGTCTGCCCCCATCTCTACACCGTCGCACAGCGCGCGGACGCGAACCATATAGTGCGTGTCTACATAACGCTCACAGCGGTCTTGTAGGTCTTCGAGGTCAAACAAGTCCTCGTCAAAACAATCACGCAACGGCATATCTTCGTATGCCCACGCGACCTCGATATCGAACTGGCCTGCTTTGAATGTCTTTGCGGTGTTCCACTGATCAAACATATCGCTGTCCTCTTGTTTGTTTGCCTATACATTAACAATAGCACCGTTTGGTGCCATTGTCAACCATTAATAATCATATTCCTCATCTTCGTCGAAGGCGCCGTGCCCGTCTGCTGTCGCCAGCAAACTTGCGATCCAGTTCCCAGTCAGCTTCGAACTCCCACATGTCCTGCGTGTTAGGCGTGTCTTCGATTGAGCGCAGTTGAACAATCACAGTGTTAATCATCGCGTCTAGCTGCTCATCAAAGCCATCGCCCATGTTGTTGTTGGCGTGCTGGAACAGCATGTCGCGTGTGGCTTCGTCAAGATCGATGTTGGTGATAAGGAACGCAGCGGCCTGCTTCCAGTTGTTGCCCCAACCGTTGTTGAAGTAGTCGTAGTAGATCTTTGTGGCAGCGCGCCAAATCTCGCCTTTGAATGTATCTGACTTGCCCAGCGCAGGTACAAGCTCTTGCAGTGTCGCAGCTTCAGCTTCGTATGTGCCTTCGTTGTTCCAGTAGCTCATGTTGTCGTCTCCTTGTTTGCCCTATACAATAACAATAGCACCTTTCGGTGCCATTGTCAACCTTTTTCTTACGAGCACCAGTAGGTTTCCGAAGCCGGCGAGCAAGCAATTGAAGTGTTCACCCGCTCCTGGTACTTCTTGCCGCTCATCATGTTGACACGTGTCACCGTGCGCTCAATGTTCTCATAATAATAACCAACCTCCGCAATGCCCATTGTGAACTGCGGCGCCTCTGGCTCGTTGCCCAACTTGCCACGTGTCTTGGCCCACGCAGTGTTGAAACGTGTGAGCGCTGCCTTAGCTGCTGGCAGTGTCTTGTAAGCCTTGTCACGCAGTTGCGCTGGAATAGCTGTGGTGTCTTTGCGGTAAATCACATATGCCATTGCGGTAGTCCCTCTTGTTTGTTTGCCCTATACGTTAACTATAACACAGCGTTGTGGCTGTGTCAACCGTTTTTCATTCATCGCCCCCAAAATATGCTTCCATATAAGTGTTCTTTGCAATCGCGTACACGTTCCAAGCTGCTTGGATCTGCTGGGTGTTGCCTGCGGCAAGTTCTGCGGCATGGTTGTCAAACGCTTGATTCATTTTAGCTTTAAGTTGCTTAACAGTCATTGTGCTGTTCCCTCTTGTGTGTTGCCCTATACAATAACAATAGCACCTTTCGGTGCCATTGTCAACCTCTTTTTAATCAAATTTCACACTAATGCAACCGAAAAGTTTCCAACAACTTCAATGACTTAGAAAAATAAATTTATTTCCTAACTGCTTGAAATCATTGGATTCAATTTGGTTGCAGTCTCGGCTAGAGGTGCTATACTGTAAGTGAGGTTGGTGACAAGGCGATAGCCAGAAGCAGCAGACGGGAGGGCACGGAGCCCTGACTCTATGGTTTAATGATTAAACCATCTCTTTAGATAACATAATAAACCTTATAAGTCATCCCGCCGAGATAACATAATAAACCTTATATGTGAAAATGGTTTAACGTTAAACTATCTCCTAAAATGGTTTAACGTTAAACTACCTTCTCCCCAAATGGTTTAACGTTAAACTACCTTGAGAAAAGATAACATAATAAACCTTATATGCGAAAATGGTTTAATGTTAAACTATCTCCCAGGCCTATAACTCATTGATTTCATTAAACAATCTCGGTGCCAATATACTCAACGAACACAACGACTTAGAAAAAGTCGATCACACGTAGTAAGAGTTTGACCATCACATCTACATCCACAGCTAACCCATTGAAAACATTGAAAAAGTCGATCACACGTAGTAAGACTTTGAAAACATTGAGAAATTTCAAATCTTGATGTAATACATGATGAAAACCCGCTAACCCATTGAAAACATTGAAAAAGTCGATCACACGTAGTAAGAGTTTGAAATAGTGAATTCTGGTTGAACTAGTTGAGCTAAGTCATTGATCTTTAAGCACTATTAAGCCCAGACTTGAGGATGAACTAGTAGTACTAAGCTATTGATTCGATTAGGTTATTCAGGTTAACCACCATTACAACCGCCTAACGACCTGGCGACAGGTGCCTGTCGTGGTGGTTTTTCTCGCAGAATTCAAAGACTTATAGCACTTTGTTAAACCTTTGGCTGAGGTCGGCTGGGGTATAGTTCAAATACTCTAAGGTCTTTTTGACTGCTCTAAGGTCTTTTTGACTGCTCTAAGGTCTTTTTGAATACTCCGAGTTTCTCTATAGTTAAGGCTCAGTTTCTCTATAGTTAAGGCTCAGTTTCTCTACAGTTAAAGTCTTGAATACGATACTAGTCTAGTATATTTCATTTACGTAGTAGCTGCTTAGGGGTCGCTTTGCTTCGCAAAAGACTCTCTAACAGTGTCTACCAGCAGTAACACTCTATCGTCTATCATCCATAGGGGTCGCTTTGCTACGCAAAAGACTCTCTTCTCAAGTTCCCAAACGATTTTTAAACCATAGCGATGCCCACTATAGCCTGTCCAATGGTAGTTGTGGTTGGGCAACAGTTGATCAAGCTGTGCTTGCGCGTGTGTAGGAGGTTCGCTGAGGGTTCTTATAAGACTGGTGTGAATCATACTAGTATTTACGCGCAGGTGTGAATGCTAGACCTCAACAGCGGGGCCTATATGCGTGTACGATCTGTATATATGTATAAGATGTTTTTTGCTTGAGTGCATAGACCTCAACAGCGGGGCCTATATGCGTGTACGATCTGTATATATGTATAAGATGTTTTTTTGTTGTATATGCAATCAGCAACAGCGGGGCCTTTACTTGTAAAGTTCTGTAGTGTGTGCTTAGTTTATATGTTGCTCAACAATACATCTAACAGCAGTTTCTTGTGTGGGTTTAGAGGCTCATCAGTCTCTACCACAAAAACTATTTGAATGGGCAGTGTGCCAGTGGTGGCAATGCCGTCAATGCGATTCAAATCAAATGCAGTAGTTACGAAGTTTTTGTTGCCTACAATACGTTTGATCTCATCGTTGCTGGGTAGTATGTTACCTCCGCATTGCCCATTCGTATCTCATACCAGTAACCTAATCATTGTTAAAGTAGTCTTGGGCACTAGTGAGCTTACTTTTAACATGTAGCAGTCGGCCGATCCGTTGCGCCAGAAATACCAGAAGTAGTCGCTGAGCAACTCACTGATTTGTTGCTCGTGTAGGTCATACGCATCAATGTCAGTAATGTCAATACCAATCATGCTAGTAACCTAATCATTGTTAAAGTGTTTGCGCTCACTGTTGGACTTATGTTTATTATAGGAGGAGTGTATCCGTCATTCCGCCTGGGAAGGGATACGTGATAGTCGTGGCCTTGGAGCAGCTTTTTAATTGGTGAGTCAGCAGCCCAATACACACTGTCGTCGCTGAGGGGTATCTTAATCATTGGCGAACAATCCTTGAATGTGCGTGTAGCAGTCAGCCAAGTGAAACCTTACCAGCAGCACATCGTTGGCTGTAACAGTTTGTGCGCCGCTTATAGCCCATAGCCAGTGATGGTCAAAAGGATCATCACTGTACAAGTGTTCTTGGGTCACTGTGCTGTTGCTCTTAACACCGGCTACTAGAGACAGCTGAGTTTTAGTTAAGGGTTTGCTAGTGGTGATGCGATACAGTTTCATTGTTTTATCCCCGCTGGGGTTTGGGCTTCCAGTTGTCATCAACATACTCCACAGGTGGTTTATCAAAATGCACAGGCTTGTCTTCAAAGCTGAGTTCACTGCTACTAAGGATCAGGGTCATAGTAAACAATTGTCTGTCATTGATACCCCAGGGCAGGAACAAGATGCGATTGCCTTCTTCATCTACGTGTACGTGATGGTCGATGGTAAAGTCTACATCAATCTCGCTGGAGTGTAGCCAAGCAGCCAGTTCTTCAATCTCTTTGTCTACGATGTCTGTGCTTTCATTCCAAAGCAAGCTGTTCTTGTATTTGTATGCAGGCATGGTTTGTTCCTAATATTCCAAGGGTTGATACATATGTACAGTATATGACATTTTGCTGAGATGTCAACCTTAATATCTGTGCTGGTAATAGTATACAGGTGCGTACTCAGCCCAAGTGTTGACTACGTTGCCGTAGCAGTCGCGGGTGTAGTACCAAATCTCTGGGCCTCGGCGATGGCTCTCAGTATAGTAGTTACAAACAACAACAGGAGGTGGTGCGCGATATACAGGCACAGGCTGATGATGCGTATGTCCATCATGATGATGCCCGAGTGTGTGATCGTGTCCGTGTCCGTGTCCTTGATACAGTGTTCCGTCTCCGTGGGCCAATGCTGATGTTGATGTTGCTGTTAATGCAACTAGTGCTGCGGCTAGTAGGGTTTTCATTGTGTTGTCCTTTAATGGTCTATTTTGAGTTTTACATCAGAAAAAAGCACCTGAGCAAAGCTGACGTGCTTCTCGTGTAGCAGTGTAAGCGTTAGTGTATTTTTTAATAAATGCCAGCTATAGCATTTAGTTGATATGAACTGTTGCTGGGCAGGACTTAGCTTACCAAAAAAGCTAGTATGATGCGCCCTGCGGTCAGCAGTTGACGTCCACTTGTTTATGTGGTAGTCAACTTGTATCTCTAGCTTAGGCTTTATTTCGTTGAAAGAGTAATCCAATTACTGTCCAATCTCTAGCTGTTAGTTCTTCCTCTTCGATAAACAACTCTATTGTAGGGTTGTGTCGCGGATGCGGACGCATACGCCAATGTTTGTCTTCTAAGAACATCAATTGTCCATTGCTTAGTGCAGCTTCAATAAACTCGGCCTTAAACTTGTAGCTTGGGCGATGTCTGCGCCGCGATCCAACCTGGCCATAAGGATGTATTCCAACTTCAACACAATCGATTTCGTGTATCTTACGCATTATTGAACAAACTCTTTCGATCAAATTGTTCGCCAGTATACCCTAGTTCAGTAGCTGCTTGATTAACACATGTTGTCCAAGCCATGCCCATGCCAACGTTTGCGTAAAAGTTATCTTTGTAAACTACATCTACAACCTTTGGCATCTCTGTTTCTTTTACTCGCATGGTTTACTCCTTCGATGCAAGATTGACATTACAGTCATTATAACAGAGAGTTATGGTGTCGTCAATCGTTTTTATCAACCCATTCGATTACGTCAACATCCCAGGTATCGTTCCAGTTCACTACCCACTCACGTTCTAGCTTAGGGTCCATTACTTCAACAAGGCGTTTGTCTGCGTCACGCTTGACAATGTATCCAAACCCTTCGTACTCGCCCGGAGTGCCACCTACAACAGCTTCTCCCGGAGCAAGTGTTCTGGTGTCAACTGCTATACCTTCTTTGTCTACAAATGTTCTTATCTTAAATTTACAGGCATATGATTGTCCTGCTTCGATGTCTGCGATATCCATGTATGTCTCCTATTATATAATTAATTAGCTTTGCTTAGGTTATTTCAAATAAATACTGATACACAGTAATGTGTTAACGGGAGACTTCCAATGAGTACACTAAAAAAGATAAGCTTTGACTTAGAGTTAGGGCAAACAATCCTTGTGGGCAAAAATAGAGAGCCGGCTGAAATTACAAAGATTGAATATCACGAGAAATCAGGTGAAGTCTGCCTTAACACGACCAAGGGTCCTAGGAAAGCATTTACCTTTGCCCTAGTAGAAGAAGAGTTCGACAATTCAGCTGACAAATATAGGTGAGTGGATAAATATTAGTATGAAAATAAATGAGATAACAGAATCCCGTGACGACGAAGAGCTAGTAGATTGGCAAGCAAGCGCCAGCCTTTGTAAGAGTTCAAAGCCTGATTCAGCAATTGGAGCCAGTGCGCTCTCAAGCTGCAAGAGTCAAGGCTATCGCAGACGTTCAGGCAAAAAGTCTCATAAAGTCGGAAAGAAAAGAATCACCGTGGGAGGCAAGAAGATTAAAGGTAAATCCCACGGTGGACCACTTCCAGACTATTCGTGAGTTTTTAAATTAAACGATAAATATTATTGTAAAGCGCAGTTCGCGAGTAGCCGCTCCAACTGCTCTATTGTTAATAAGGAACAACAGCAATGCTATTTATAGACAATAAGTATACCCGCATCTATTATGAGATTATAGAACAGGCCCGCTTCAGATCATTACCTGACGACGTTTACACAGAATGCCATCACATTATACCGCAATCATTTTATAAGTCAAGAAGTAAAACAGGCGGTGAACCTAGTATGAAACGTTGGCACTTTGATAATTGTAAGTATATAAATAGGTAAACATAGTTAGAACTATAAACTTTCCCAAACTACGATTAAACACATTGATATTTTTACATTTGCTATCAGCATTAAGGTAAATATCAGTATGCAGAATAAACCATTTATAAAACCAGGAACACTATTAGTAGCACATCCCGATCTTACAGATCATTTCTTTCGCAAGAGTGTTGTACTAATTACTGAAGCCAACATCGGCGGCTATGTCGGCCTTTGTTTAAATCGGTCAAGTGGACTTGATATGCCATCAGTATTAGAGAAACACGGAGTGTCGTGGCCGCTTGGTGATGAACTATATGTAGGAGGTCCAATACAAGAACAGGCTCTCTTCATGCTTCATACAACAGAGTTTGCTAGTTCTAATACACTTGCTTTTGCAAACTATGCGGCAGTGTCAAGTGACGAACTTATGATAGAGAAAATGCAGATGGGTGATGTGCCTGTTAACTATAAATTCATAAGCGGGATGGCAGGGTGGAACCCTAGCCAATTAGAGAAAGAAATCATTAAAGAAAAAAGTTGGTTGACTTGTGAAGCAAATGAAGATATAGTATATTGTAACAGTTCCAGACATTGGGAAAAGGCTATAGACTTATGCGCTGCTAGTATGATCGACCAGTATATCTAGGAGATAACAATGAAGTACGTATTAGGAGTAGCCGCAACAATGTTACTTGCTGGCCCTGTGTTAGCACAAGATTCGACACTGCCGCCCGGGTTTGAAATAAGGACTCAAGCGGTATCATGCAGCGACTACGAAAGAATATCAGACTTACTAACAGCAGAAGGATTAGAGCAAAGAATATTGTTTTCAGCAAGTGGTCGCATTGTTGACGTAACAAAGAATGAAAACGGAGAAGAAGAAGTAATCGTAATTCCGGGAGTGTACATGGGTTGGACTAACCAAGACACTGGAATCGCTACTATGACGTTCACAGATAGGAATGGACGTACTTGTATTCAGTCAACTATGTCAAAATTTAGTCCACAAACAGGAGATTAGAATGTCTTAGAAGACAGAAAGAAAAGAAAATGAGTGATACATTATTATTAAACACAGACGCGCAGCCAGTATCTTTCTTACCATTGAGTGCAATTCAGTGGAAGGAAGCGATACTATATATGTACAACGACAAGTGTACAGTTCTTGAATGGTATGATGACTGGATGGTCAGATCGGCCAACTGGGAAACCAAAGTCCCGGCAGTAATTATGCTCAAGGATTACGTTCGCAGCAAGTCGATGGTACGCTTCTCTAAGAGCAACGTTTACCTACGCGATATGTATAAGTGTCAGTACTGTAACACACCAGTAACTAGAAGTGCTGCTACAATGGACCATGTCCAACCTGTAAGCAAAGGTGGCAAGACCAACTTCGAAAACATCGTTACTGCGTGTGGACCTTGTAACACTCGAAAAGGCAACAAACTGTTAATGAAGCCTATGTACCCACCATACCGCCCAGGATACTGGGAACTAGTGCGCAAGCGTAAGCAGCTTCCGTTGACAGTTAAGCACCCTAGCTGGAACCAGTGGTTAGATCTTGAACCGGTCTAACTTACTTTAACCAAGCAATCCTTTTACCAGCGGCCTTGCGTCGCTGGTACTCATCTTCACTACCCGGGTAACGAAATCCCCAGAGGCAGACCAAGAACATAAAGCCACCTGTCCATAACATAGCCTTAGGGTTACCTGTAGTGAACCACATCAGCAATAGACTAGAACACATTGTTACAACCATAAAGTATTTGAACTTAGTAGGGAAGATACGCTTCTCACTCCAGCCTGTTAAGAACGGGCCAAACAGCTTGTGATTGTACAACCAATCGTGCATACGCTGACTTGACTTAGAGAAGCAGTATGCAGCGCCTACAGCAGGCGTACTCCAGGGCAGCCCTGGCAAATACACTCCGATAAATGCAACAGCTAATAGTATCATGCCTAGGGTAAACCAAAGCGCCTTACGAATATTCATTTAATGTTTCCTTTACTGCTCGCACACAGTCGTCAATCGTTGCGTCTGTGTGTAATGGTGTAGGTACAAAGCGCAATCTCTCCTGCCCTACTGCTACTGTTGGATAATTTATCATTTAGACTTCCTTAATTTACAGTTATCAAAATGATAACGTGGCATAATCCTATTACCTCCAGTTTTCCCGCAATGCGGACAGGTAACCTGTACTGTAGTTATCACTTGTTTAGCTCTCGCTGCTCTAATCTTATCTCGCCGCGCTTCTTCAGCAACTGTATCTTGGTTATCCCATCGCTCTTTTGCAGAGTTAGCTATTTTGCGTTTAGTTTCGTCCGAAGTCACTCTGCCAGTTTGCGATTAATTGTTCTTGTCTTAGCCTGTTCTATGATGTTATTATAGATACGAGTGTATTTGTTTTGTAAATACATTTGCTGATACTCCTCGCTAGTGTTAGAGTAGTCGGGTACGCCAATACCGTGGACTACACTCTTATTTATCACAGTAGGATAGTTAATAGCCTTTGACATCCTTAAAGACGTTAACAAGTGCTTCAACTAAATCGCTCATCATAGCATCTGTGTGTAACGGAGTAGGTGCGAATCTTAATCGCTCTTCTCCTTCTGCTACTGTAGGAAAGTTTATGCTTTGCACATATATTCCGTATTCATTTAGTAATACATCACTCATAGTCTTGCAGCGTATAGGATCCCGTACCATTACAGGTACAATATGTGTACAGCTATCTTTGTACACTTCTATACCTGCTTCTACTAGCATACGTTTGAGTGTGGTTGCACGTTCTTGATGTGCTATCCTAAGTTCGTTGTGGTCTTTAAGATACTTTACACTAGCAAGAGCACCTGCACAAGTCACAGGTGAGATGCTGGTAGTAAAGATGAACCCAGAGGCTACGCTCCTGACAGCGTCTAATACAACACTGTTTGCAGCAACGTAGCCCCCAGATACACCAAATGCCTTGCCTAGGGTTCCATTAACAATGTCTACTCTGTCCTGTAGATTTAGTAACTCAAGGTACCCTGCGCCCGTCCTCCCGTACAGTCCAACAGCGTGAACCTCGTCAATGTAGGTGATAGCGTTATACTTTTCGGCAAGTTCGCAGATTTGAGAAATAGGCGCGACATCACCATCCATACTATATACGGATTCGAAGACTACGCAAGGGGTAGAGTTCTGTGCGGAAACTTGGCTCAACTTCTCTTCTAAATCGTCCATATCATTGTGCGTCCAAACAAGTTTGCGAGCACCACTGTGTTTTATGCCTTGAATTAATGAGGCATGGTTCTTACTATCACTAAGAAACACAATGTCGGTAATGATTTTGCTTAGGGCGATTATTGTCCACTCATTGGCAACATACGCACTAGAATATAATAAAGCAGAACTCTTGTTATGCAGTCTTGCTAACTCATTTTCTAATGCTACGTGATAGTGTGTCGTGCCACTGATGTTTCGTGTGCCGCCACTGCCTGCGCCTGTTTGGATAAGAGCAGTTGACATAGCATCAATGACTGTTTTATTTTGCCCCATCCCAAGGTAATCGTTTGAGCACCAGTTTACTATCTCTTTAATAGCATATGGGCCATACCAGATAGCGCGAGGGAACTTCCCTCGCTCACGTATTATATCATTAAACACACGATAGTTGCCTTGTGTCTTTAATTCATCGATTGTTTTTTGAAATGGAGTTAAATCTATCACAAAGCTATTTAACGATAAATATCTGTATGGAGAACTATTATGGCGGCAAATGGAATATCAACACTAGAATTTAAGAGACAGCGTCAAGATGCTAAACTAGCAGCCGCTGCAATCAAAAGAGCTGCTGACGGCAACCCACGAGCGACACTTGATGCTACTCAATTACCTACACTTTACGGAGTTGGATCAAATAGTGCTGCTGACATTGTAGACAACGCAAATGCTGGCGGATTAGTAACCGGACGTCCGTGGACATAAAGTTATAAATATACAAAAGGACGACCAATGAAAATATCAGATTTATTAAGATTACTAGCTGATCAAGTTGACGGCGTAGAAGATCCTATAATTAGCAAAGCAACGCAGGATATGGATCAAGACGTAGTTGACCCAGAAGACACTGATGATGCTCAGTATATACCGCCGCTTCAAGCAAAGATGGAACTTCTAAAGAAGTCAGAAGGTATGCCAAACGCTTATGAAGAAGAAGGCGAAGAAGGTGACGATGAGCTCAATCACATTAAAAGAAACGCAGGATTAAACATCAGCAGCACAAAAGAGTTGGCAGACGACGACGGCCCATTCGAAGGATAAGCAATGGCAATTTATGATTTCTTTTTAAGCAGAAATGGTGCTGCGTCAACACCAGAAAACTATGTAGGACACACTGGTAGATTGTTCTACGAGAGTACTACAGGCGAGATTAGAATATCAGATGGTGTCACTCCA
>Ga0136655_1000021_pt1 | contig 60531 bp, 59 predicted proteins | sample CPBDNA_2_FD_94863 | JGI IMG/M metagenome (GOLD analysis project Ga0136655, IMG submission 94863) | Freshwater to marine salinity gradient microbial communities from Chesapeake Bay, USA - CPBay_Spr_15_0.8_DNA (version 2) | ecosystem: Environmental > Aquatic > Marine > Coastal | place: USA... | reverse complement strand
GAGTACCTGGAAGTCAGTGAACAACTTTCCTATCTGAAATCCGAGTACGATAGACAAGTACGTATGAATGCTGAAAATATTACTTCTCAAAAAAGCTATTTAAAAGCAGAAAGTGAGTACAAAACTGCTGTAGCAAAGCATACAGGACTAGACAAACAATTGAGAATGATCAACATATCACCATCCAGTGTACGCTCAGGAAATATCAGTTCGGCGGTAAGTATTTATGCGCCTATTTCAGGAAGTATTACTAAGGTGAACATTTCAAAAGGGAGTTACCTTTCACCAGCCACTGAAATTTTAGAAATCATCGATACTGACCATATTCACTTAGAGCTTTCTGTCTTTGAGAAGGATATTTTAAAGATCAAAAAAGGACAAGAAATCGACTTTAAAATTCCTGAAGCCTCATCAGACACCTATAAAGCTGAAGTGCATTTAGTGGGCACCTCCATTGAAGAAAACAGAACCATTAAAGTACACGGTCATATAAATAATGAAGAGCAAACCGATTTTTTAACTGGGATGTTTATAGATGCACATATTATTACAAGTACCGCTTTCGCGAAAGCGGTACCTAATCAAGCAGTAGTGGAAGTTGATGGGCTGTTTTATGTATTAGTCTTAGATCAAAAAGAAGGCGATACCTATTATTTCAATCAAGAAGAAGTAGTAGTAAAAAGAAGTTATAATGGTTTTACGGAACTAGAAAATAAGAGTAGCTTTGATTCAGAGACAACCTTTTTGATCCAAGGCGCTTTTAATTTATTAGGGGATTAATTAGGGCATAAAAAAAGGTCTTAGAAAACTAAGACCTTTTGAGGGTGAAGGACGGGACTCGAACCCGCGACTTCCGGCACCACAAACCAGCGCTCTAACCAACTGAGCTACAATCACCATATCAATGTGAGTTTTATTTAAGTGGGTCTCTAGAATTCAACCACTCGCCTTTAGCGGATGCAAATTTAATATAATTCTTAAAACTGGGTGTAAAATTATAGTTTTTTTTCAATTTATTTAAATCAAATCAAAAATACTATTTACTGCGGGATGTCGCTCGCTCGTAAAGCCCTCAGCATGTTCAGTTCCTATAAGCCTGCCTAAGTTAGCACTGCGGTATGTAATAGATTCCAAAAAGTTTTTGGAATTGATAGGCGTTTGAGGACCTGTATCTCCAGGTTGATAGAATTGAGTTTGATAAGCCTGTACAGCAGCTATTTTATCATCTATGTAACCAGTAATATCCACTACAAAATCGGGCACTATATCTTGCCATTGTACATAGTGGTATACGTGTTTAGGTCTCCAAGGTTCTTGAAGCTCCCCATCTATACTTGTATTTATACGTTGGAGGCCAGATAAAAAGCAGCTCACACTGGTCAACTCAGAAGCCTTTGCATGATCAGGGTGTCGATCTTTAACAGCGTTGCAAAGAACTATTTCTGGGCGGTATTTTCTAATAACTTTGATGATTTCTAATTGGTGTGCTTCATCATTTAAAAGAAAGCCATCTCTAAAAGCGAGATTTTCTCTTATAGAAAGTCGAAGGATTTTTGCAGCAGCAGCGGCTTCTTGATCTCTTATTTCGGCACTACCTCGTGAGCCCAATTCGCCTCTAGTTAAGTCTAGAACTCCAGTTTTTTTACCAAGTGATCTCTCTTTAAGCAATACTCCTGCACAGCTCAACTCTATATCGTCTGGATGTGCTCCTACTGCTAGTATGTCTAATTTCATATTAATTTTTTTTACGACTTTTTCCGATTGCAGTTTCTAAATCGGCAATGAGCACTTCTGGTTCTTCAATACCTACAGAAAACCTTAAAAGGCCATCAGAAATTCCTTGTTCTTTTCTTTCTTCTGCAGTGAGCAGGCTATGTGAAGTGGTGCTAGGTGCGAGAATAGTACTTTCTACACCAGCAAGACTTAAAGCAGGCATAATCACTTCTAATTCTTCTAAAAATTTGGTTCGATTGATGTGTTGTTTTAGTTCAAAAGACATCATACCACCATAGGCATTCATTTGCTTTTTAGCGAGCTCGTGTTGTGGATGTGATTTTAGTCCTGGATAATTAACTTTTTTAATATCTGGATGTTGATCTAGAAATACTGCGAGTTTTTTAGCATTTTTAGACTGTCTTTTTACTCTTAAAGCTAGCGTTTTAATACTTCTTTCTAATAGCCATACCGTTTGATCACTTAAACTACCTCCATAATTTTTGGCCGTTTTCCAGAGCCTATCCATATGTTCCTGGCTACAACTAACGGTACCCGCGCAAATATCGCTGTGACCACCTAAATATTTTGTAGCACTGTGTATCACAATATCGATCCCAAAGTCGGCAGGAGTCTGGTTGATGGGTGATGCAAATGTATTGTCTATGGCGCTTGTTAAGGAGTTCGCTTTCGCGAAAGCGGAAACCAATTCCATATCTGTAACCTCTAACAAAGGGTTGCTAGGGGTTTCCATGTACACCATTTTAGTATTGGGTTTCAAACTTGCTTGCAGACTTTCTTGATCTACCTGTTCAATCAACGTGTATTGAATACCAACATTTTCAAACTCTGCTGCTGCAAAATGAGCAGTACCGCCGTAAATAGCACGTTGCATGATCACGTGATCACCAGTTTTAAGAAACGCCATAAATACGGCACTAATGGCAGCCATACCACTACCGAATATCATTCCAGCTTCTGTATGTTCCAAGGCAGCCATTTTTTTGCCAAGAGCCACTTGGTTAGGAGTATTAAAATATCGGGGATATAAATTGGTACCTTCGCCTCTGTAATCATACGCAGTAGAGGTGTAAATAGGAGCTGTCGCGCCCCCATAAACCTCATCTTTTAACTGTCCTGAATGTACACAAAGGTAGTTGGGATGTCTATTTTCTTTCATACGGTCGAAATTAATAAGATTGTAAGGATTAAAAGTAAATTAAATGTAAAAAAAACACTTCTAGCACATGCACAAATGCTGGTCTCAATTTCCTTTTTTTAATAAGGAGTTAATTATCTTCACCTCATGAGCAAGCTTTTTATAAATATCAAGGAATTAGTTCAAGTTAGGGAACACACCAATACCCCATTACGAGGCAAGGAAATGGATGAATTACCATCGATTAAGAATGCCTTTTTGTGGCTAGAAGATGGTTTGATTAAAGATTATGGACGTATGGATAATTACCACCCTCATCCCGCCCAGGAGGTTTATGATTGTTCAGACCAAATCATTACACCAGGTTATATAGACAGTCATACTCATTTAGTTTTTGCAGCTACTCGAGAGAAGGAGTTTGAAGATAGGATTCAAGGTCTTTCTTATGAAGAAATAGCCTCTAGAGGTGGTGGTATTTTAAATAGTGCTGCAGCGTTGGAAAAAATGACCGAAGAGGAACTGTTTGAACAGGCGCGCTCGCGACTGGATCAAGTAGTTGCCCAAGGGACTGTAGCTATAGAAATAAAAAGTGGCTATGGATTAAGTGTAGCAAGCGAATTAAAAATACTTCGAGTAGTGTCTCGCTTGCGTGAAAGTGGTACAACGAGCCACCATAAAATTCCAATAAAGTCTACTTTTCTGGGAGCACATGCCTTTCCATTAAAATACAAAAAGGATCGGAAAGCCTATATTAATCTCATTATTGATGAGATGTTACCTAAAATTGCAGAAGAACATCTTGCAGATTATATAGATGTTTTTTGTGAGCAAAATTATTTTACCGTAAAGGAGATGTTGCGTATTCTAGAAGCAGGAAGTGCTTATGGTCTTAAAGCAAAAGTACATGTGAATCAGTTCAATGCTCTGGGGGCTATAGAAGCGGCAGTTCAAGCAGGAGCGGTTAGTGTAGATCATCTAGAAGTTATGCAGGCTTCTGACTTTACTGCCTTAGCTGGTTCAAGGACCATTGCAACTGCCTTACCTAGTTGTTCTTTCTTTTTGGGATTGGAATATGCGCCAGTGAATGAAATGATAGAGCAGGATATAGCGGTGTCTTTAGCGAGTGATTATAATCCAGGTAGCACGCCTTCTGGTAATTTAAATTTTGTCTATTCTTTAGCTTGTATAAAAATGAACATGTCACCACAACGTGCTTTTAATGCACTTACTATAAATGCTGCTCATGCACTAGAACTTCAAGAGGAACTAGGAAGCATTACTATAGGTAAAAAGGCAAATCTGATGATATTTAAAAATATAGAAAGTATGGCTTCTATCCCATATAACTTTGGGCAAGTGGTTATCGATCAAGTTGTTGTTAATGGTCAATTTATTTAAAATGATATGAGGGAGCATTTTGAACTATTCACCAAGGAAAAACGAGCACATTATGTTTCTATTCGTTTTGACTTAAATAATGAAAGCCATACGAAACCTGAAGATACAGCTGTTTCCTTTGCACAGTCTATGGAAGTTTGTGAAGACCTAAAGGAACTCTCTAAGTTAAGGGCAAAATATCTTATTATAGGTATTCCTGAAGATATAGGCGTAAGGGCGAATATGGGTAGAGCAGGAGCAAGTGACGCTTGGGAATCCTTTTTAGAATCGTTTTTAAGTTTACAGCAGTCTTCTTTAAACGATGTCAGCCGATTCTGTGTTTTGGGAAGTGTCAACACTAAAGATTTAATGTTACAAGCTCAAAACTTAATTGCATCTTCCCCTAAAGATCGTACGCAGTTGAGTGATCTGGTAAAATTATTGGATCAACGAGTAAGTGAAATAGCCTCTTTAATAATAGCATCAGGCAAAATACCTATAGTCATAGGAGGCGGGCATAATAACAGTTATCCGCTATTGAGAGCTTGTGGATATACTCTTCCAGTAGATTGTATCAATATAGATGCGCATACTGATTTGAGGCCTGCTAGTGGAAGGCACAGTGGTAATGGTTTTAGCCACGCGATTCAAGAAGGGTATTTAAGGTCTTATTATATGATAGGAATTCAAGAGCACTATTTGAGCCAGCCAATGATTGATCTAATAGGACAAAGTGATGCGATAGATTACAGTTCCTATAATTTTGAAAATTTTAAAATTCAACAAGAAGTTCTAAAAGCCATAAGCCATGTGGATACCACCAATTTTGTACTCGAAATTGATATGGATGTGGTGGCTGATTTTCCTTCGAGCGCACAAACACCAGCAGGTTATTCTTTTCAAGAACTTAGAATTGTAATAAAGGAAATCATTAGGAAAGCACGTCAATCCCCAAAGTATATTCATATTTGTGAGGCAGCTCCTTGTTATGGGTATAAACATCAAGTAGGCAAAGCCTTGGCAAGTTTAATCAATGACCTTCCTTAGGGTAGGGGTTAGCAGCTTGCATTTTCCCTCGTTTTTCGATTTGTGTTTTGGGTGCTGTTGGCATTTGAAAACTCATCCTTTTTTAGAAAGGGGATCAAAAAAACGGACAGGAAAGAGGGTCCTCAGAATTAGATCAACTCTTTATCACCACCAAATAAAAGTCATTCTTAAAAACATACTAGGAAAAGGAAATCTTGTCGTTTTGGAAAATGGGAAGGTGTAAAAGGACAAAAAAATCCCAATATCAAAAGGGATATTGGGATTTTAAATACCTGATAACAGATTAATTACCCTATAATTTCATTAAAAGTTTTACTTGGTCTCATGGCGGCTTCTGCCTTAGCAGGGTCTGGTAAATAGTACCCACCTATGTCAATAGGCTTGCCTTGTACAGCAATAAGTTCACTAGTGATTTGCGCTTCGTTTTCTACGAGCTTGTTAGCTAGTGGGGCGAATTGTGCTGCAAGTTCTTCATCAATATCTTGATTTGCTATCTCCTGTGCCCAATAGGAAGCAAGATAGTATTGAGAACCTCTGTTGTCTAGTTCATTTACTTTACGTGAAGGAGATTTTCTATTGGTCAAGAATTTCTCTGTTGCTCTTTCCAGTGCATCAGCGATGATTTGTGCTTTTTCGTTTTTATAAGAAATAGCAAGATGTTCTAATGAAACGGCAAGTGCTAAAAACTCTCCAAGAGAATCCCAACGCAAATGATTTTCTTTCTGAAATTGTTGAACGTGCTTTGGAGCACTTCCACCAGCACCAGTTTCAAATAATCCACCACCATTCATTAATGGAACGATGGAGAGCATTTTTGCACTGGTTCCAACTTCAAGAATAGGAAACAAGTCGGTATTGTAATCTCTTAATACATTTCCTGTAACAGAAATGGTGTCTTTTCCATCCTTCAGTCTTCTTAGCGTGCGTTCCGTGGCTAATATAGGAGAAGCAATCGTTATATCAAGTCCTTGAGTATCGTGATCTTTAAGATAATGAGTTACTTTTTTAATAACTTGAGCATCATGTGCTCTGTTGTTATCCAACCAGAAAATAGCAGGATCATTGGTTGCTCTGGCTCTTGATACAGCAAGCTTTACCCAATCCTGAATAGGGGCATCTTTAGTTTGACAAGCTCTCCAAATATCTCCAGCTTCTACGGTATGTTCTAAATACACTTTTTGGTCAGTGGTATCCACTACTTGTACTTTTCCGCCAAAAGCAATTTCAAAGGTTTTATCGTGAGAACCGTATTCCTCAGCCTTTTGAGCCATAAGGCCTACATTAGGAACAGTACCCATAGTTGTAGGGTCAAAGGCACCGTTCTTCTTACAGAACTCAATAGTAGCGTCGTAAACTCCAGCATAAGAGCTGTCTGGAATAACTGCTTTAGTGTCTTGGGACTTCCCCTCTTTATTCCACATTTGTCCAGAGTTTCTGATCATCGCAGGCATCGAGGCATCAATAATAATGTCACTAGGTACGTGGAGGTTAGTAATACCATGGTCGCTATTTACCATAGCCAGTTGAGGTCTGTATGTATACACATCTCGCAGCTCATTTTGAATTTTTTCTCTTTCTAATTCAGGAAGTTCGTGAAGCTTGCTCAATAGGTCACCTAGTCCATTATTGACGTCTACACCAATTTTATTGAATACACTGCTGTATTTGTCAAATAAAGGTTTAAAAAATATTTTTACGGCGTGGCCAAAAATGATAGGGTCGGAAACCTTCATCATCGTAGCTTTCATATGTAAAGAAAATAGCACATCTTTTTCTAAAGCATCGTTAATTTGCTCTTCTAAGAATTCTAATAAGGCTGTTTTACTCATGTACGTCCCATCAAGAATTTCTCCTTTTAATAAAGGAAGTCCTTTTTTTAAAACATGAATTCTACCAGCTTTATCAATCAATTGGATATCGACAGTAGTTTCTTTTTTTGTAGTAAAGCTTTTTTCGTTATGTGCAAAATCACCAGCGGTCATTGTGGACACATGAGATTTAGAGTCTTTACTCCACGCGCCCATGGAGTGAGGGTTGTTTCTTGCGTATTGCTTGACCGGTTTAGGAGCACGTCGGTCAGAATTACCTTCACGTAAAACGGGATTGACCGCACTGCCTTTTATTTTATTATAACGCGCTTTTGCCTCTTTTGCCTCATCTGTTGTTGGTTCTTCCACATAGTCAGGAATGTCATATCCTTTTGCTTGCAACTCTTTAATAGCTTCTACCAGCTGTGGTAAAGATGCTGATATATTAGGTAATTTGATAATATTAGCATCAGGGTGTTTTACAAGTTGGCCTAATTCGGCAAGGGCATCTTCTTGTTTTTGACCTTCCTTTAATCTTTCTGGAAAAACAGCAAGTATTCTACTTGCTAGAGAAATATCCCTACTTTCAATATCAATTCCAGCGGGAGCGATAAACTTTTTTATAATAGGTAAGAAAGAGGATGTTGCTAAGGCGGGGGCCTCATCTGTTTTAGTATATAGGATCCTAGGTTGATCTGACATGTTGAATTGGATTTTAATTTCTAATAAAACGATGGGATACGACATCGTTTACAATCTATTTGATCGGCTTGCAAATATAAAGCAAGGTTGCTGGTTTTGAAAGATTTTCACTTAGGCTTAGCACTTAAAGTGTCAAATTTTGAAAGAAAAACCTGTTATCGATATAAAACCTTAGCGCATAAAAAAAGCTGCCCGGTAAGGACAGCTTTTTATATAATTAAAAGGATTACTTTCTGCGCGCTTCTTTGATACGTGCTTTCTTTCCAGTAAGCTCTCTGAAGTAGAAAATACGTTTTCTACGAACAGCTCCTTGTTTGTTGATTTCAATTTTTTGAATCGCCGGAAGATTGATAGGGAAAATACGTTCCACACCTATACCTCCAGACATTTTTCTAATTGTAAATGTTTTTGTTAATCCAGTACCTCTTAATTGAAGTACAACTCCACGGAAGAACTGTGTACGGCTTTTTTCACCTTCTTTGATCTCGTAAAATACAGTGATCGTATCTCCAGCCGAGAATTTAGGAAAATCTTTTTTTTCAATGAATTCGTCTTGTACGAATTTTACTAATTGTTCCATATTACTAGGAATTAAAATATTTAAGTAAGGACTAACATTCACGATTATCGTCAGAGGTTAATTTTTACGAGTTGCAAAAATACAACCTTGTCATCAACTGACAAATAAAATAAGAAGTTTTTAAAGGGGGTTACCTAATAATCAATTTTTTTACAAAATTGGAAGAGGTAGTACTCACTCTAAGAAAGTACATTCCAGTACTTAATTTAGAAACATCAAAAGTTTGTACATCACTATTAATGCTCCTTTTTGCATTATACACTTGCTTGCCTAAGGAGTTGATAATAGTTAGATCAAGATCATTGCTCGTAGAACTAGAAAAAGTAATTCTTAAAAAGCCATCTTTGACTGGATTGGTTAGGATGGTAAGTTGTTCCTTTTCTTTTTGAATAGGGTCTACAACAACTATATCCTCACCAAAATCTGGTATGGACGCAGCACTGAACGAGAACGCAAAAACGCTTATAAATAAAAAGAGTACTGTTTTTCTCATAATAAAATTCTCTTGCAAATTTAAAACTTTTTAACCAATTATTGGGGTTAATCTTCGCTTAAAAGATCAGGCCTTCTTTCTTGTGTTCTTTCCAAAGCCTTCTCTTCCCTCCATAACTCTATAGCTCCAAGGTTACCACTTAATAGTATTTCAGGAACTTTATGACCCTTATAGTCTGCAGGACGTGTATAAACGGGAGGGGCCAGCAGTCCGTCTTGAAAACTATCGGTCAAAGCACTAGTTTCATCACTAATCACGCCAGGAATTAATCGGATTAACGCATCACATAAAACAGCAGCTCCTAACTCGCCACCAGATAGAACATAATCTCCTATAGAGATTTCTTTGGTAATGTATAGATCGCGCACCCGTTGGTCGATTCCTTTATAATGGCCACATACAATCATGATGTTTTCTTTAAGTGAAAGGTGGTTAGCCATTCTTTGATTTAAGGTTTCACCGTCTGGAGTCATATAAATCACTTCGTCGTATACTCGCTCTGACTTTAGTCCGTTAATCATCTTATCTAGTGGCTCAATCATCATCACCATTCCTGCTCCACCGCCATACTGATAATCGTCTACCTGATTGTATGTATTAAGTCCGTACTTTCTTAAATTATGCATATACACTTCTACAAGACCTTTCTCGATGCTTCGTTTTAAAATGGAAGCTTCAAAAGGACTTTGTATCAATTCTGGTAATAAGGTGATGATATCTATACGCACAATGCTTGTTTTGAGGCAAAGTTAAAGGAATTGTTCGAGGTTAACAGAAAAAGGAGCAGTTGTTAACTTTAAATAACTCCTATAACACTATGTTTTCAATCAACTCCAGTCATTCTCTTCTAGTTCAAATATATCGAATACGTTTACTTTAAAAACGCTAGCCATTTTTAACGCTAGTAGGGTAGAGGGTACATATTTTCCTTTTTCTATCGTATTAATGGTTTGACGGCTTACTTGTATTTGATCTGCTAGATCTTGTTGTGTAAAATCATGCATGGCTCGCAATACTTTTAATTTATTCTTCATCACTCGCCTTTTGAAGTTGGTGTTTTTTCCATTCCAACCTAATAATGAAAAATAACAATAAGGTAAATACATTAAAAACAGTCATCACGATCATATCCAAATCGGTAAGAAAAAATAAGGACAAGATCAAAATGGAATAATTAAAGTAAATAGCCCATATCAAAGAGCTTTTTCTAATATCGCTGATCAACTCATCTTCAATTCGTTCTTTAGAGAATCCAAATAGAAGCCCACCTATAATTATAGATAAAATGATCAAGTGTATGCTAATGTTCGTTTCTACCATCTGAAAATACTCTCGCTCAGAAAATAGAGGGTTGGTCATAATTACAGGCATTCTGATGTCTAGAAAAGACAATTCTACATCAACATTAAAAAGCATGCCCATAATAAAGAGGCTAAAACCAATTGTAAATAGTAGCAACCCCACTTTTTTATACTTGTAAGGAAATAAATAATTTTTCATAAAAAGTTTATTTTTAAAGAAAATGTAATATAAATTATACTAAAAGTAAAATAGACTGTACAAAAAGTAATATAAAATTTACAATTAAAGGTGGTTGATAGCACTTGTAAACTATGCTAGTAGTTCAATAACTATTTAAGTAGTTGGATAACTAAATTATTAGTTATACATTTGCGTGACCTAATAATCACACCAACATTAATCCTATAGTTATGGAAAAATTAACGCAAAAAGAAGAAGAGGTAATGCAAGCACTTTGGAGTCTCAAGAACGCTTTTGTCAAAGAAATCGTTCCTGAACTCCAGGGAGCTAACCATTATAATACAGTTTCTACTATTGTTCGCAAGCTGGAAGAAAAGGCATATGTAGCTCATGAAGCCTTTGGTAAGACGCATCGTTATTTCCCTATTGTTGAAAAAGAAGCCTACCGCAACAAGTTTGTAACTCATGCGATGACCAGTTATTTTAATGATTCTTATAAGAATATGGTTTCCTTTTTTGCAAAAGATGAGAAAATAAGCGCTACAGAATTGAGAGAGATTTTGGAAATGATAGAATCTAAAGAGAAATAAGATGGAAGCTGTACTAGAATACCTATTAAAAAGCGCAGGAGTACTCAGTATATTTGTACTCGTGTATCATTTTTTATTGCGCCGCCTTACTTTTTTCAATACCAACCGGTGGTTTTTATTAGCTGGTATTGCTGCTAGCATCCTCGTTCCCTTAATAGAAATTACTCAAATCGTTTATATAGAGCAGACAGAGCAACTGAACTATACCCCTCAACAATTTTATACTCCCATGGCTGTGATTCATGAGCAACCGCTGGTGGAAGCAACCACTTTTGATTATGGAATGCTCGCCAGTTACCTATACCTGGCTATGGCCTTGTTTTTTCTTAGTAAAATGCTGGTAGAACTAAGCTCTTTGCGCAGTTTGATTCGTTCTGGATCTCAAAAACGAGTTGGGAAGTTTGTTTTTGTTACGCTTTCGCGAAAGCTAACCCCCTTCAGTTTCTTTAACTATATATGTTACTCTCGAGAAGATGAAGGCACAGCAGCACTAAATGTGATCTTAGAGCACGAAAAAGTTCATGCAAAGCAATGGCACTCTATTGACCTACTAATATCCCATATTTTTAGAGCTCTTTTTTGGTTCAATCCGCTGGTGTGGTTATTAAAAAGACAGATAGGGGAGAACCTCGAGTTTATAGCAGACTCCAAGGCCAAAACACAAAACACCACCGGAATAAGCTACGAGCGCACCTTGCTCAGTACTGCGGCCAGTCATATGCAGCCTGCACTGGCCAATAATTTCTTTACCCCATTTATTAAAAAACGAATTCTTATGTTACAAAAAGAAGCCTCAGCTCAGTGGAACGCGTATAAATATGCTTTGATATTGCCCGTAATAGCACTTTTCCTTTACAGCTTTAATGTGGTGGAAGAAGTGGAGTATGTGGATAACGAGAAACCCCAAATTTCAAATTCTGAAACCTCAGTTGATAGTTACAAAGAATTGGTTTTTGATATTACTAGTGCCACCACAGATGCCCAACTAGAAGCTTATCGAATCCAAATTGAAGATCAAGGGACTTACCAATTGAGATTTGATGATATCGTTAGAGAGGTAAACGGGCTTTTAAAATCCGTGAGTATTTCGGCAAAGTTTCCCGGTAAAGATTGGGAAAAAGGTGTTACAGTGGCGTACCTCACAACTGATGATTATATGTTATTAATCGCATACCCTGAGAAGGTTTCGTTACATATTCCTAAAGATAAAACCACACTTTCTATAGATCAAAATGGAAGTCAAGTGCTTGTTCCAGATGCAATTATTTATGGAGATACAACTGAGGTTACAGAAGATTCCACAGATCCCATCCTAGATTTTGATCACAACATCACTTTTAAAATAGATGCCACATCTACAAAAGAATACCTCGATGAAAAGAAGGAATATTTAAAAAAGGAATACAACGTAGATGTGGACTACAGCAGATTGAAAATAAAAAATGAAAAGATCATTAGGATTAAAATCACACTAGACGATAATGACGGGTATACCAGTTCTCAATCCTATGCTAATGATGACGGCATCCCTGAACTATGCGTCACAGGAGTTATTAAAGAAGATGCTAAGTCATGGAGTATGGGTCCTTGCAAGGCTAACACTCCTCGGGAGTCTTATTCCTTACCTAGTGTAAGTTATACGGTATCCAGAAACGCCTCATCCATTGATATGGATAGTTTGATGAATCAGGTACAGGAGCAAATTAAGAGCATCAATTTAGCAGAACTACATCTAGAAATGAAACATATCACTATGGATAGTCTTCTTAGAGAGGCATCTATTCAAATGAAAAACCTAGACATAGATTCTTTGCAACATGAATTGCAAATTCAAATCAAGAAGATGAACATGGATTCCTTGACAAATACGATAGAGGTGATTCGGCTCCAACAGCCGAAAACAATGTATACGTTTGAAAACGGTACCTCTACTAGACCCACTACAGCGGCTCAAATAAAACGAGGTTTAGGAAAAAACCCACCTCTTACTATTGTTGATGGGAAAGAAATGTATGAGGAAGAATGGAAATTAATATCACCAGACCATATTGAAAGTGTAACTGTTTATAAAGACAGTGCAGCACGTATAAAATATGGAGAGAAAGGTAAAAATGGTGTACTGATTATAACTACAACACCATTAAAAAATCAAGAAAATAGACATGAGTTAAAAGGAAAAGCAGAAGAAAAACGACAAGAAACAGTTCATAAACGTCAAGAATTGAGATCAGAAAGTCAACAGCGTAGGGACTCTTTAATTCAACAAAGAATCATTCTGACAGAAGGAAAGCGTGCTCAAATGAAAGAGAAACGAGCACAGGTTAAATCTGATAAAGAAGAGGCAATGGCTCAAAGAGTCGAAAATGTCACCAGTTTTTTAATGGAGCATAAAGGTCAAGGCCGTCTTTTTATTGATGACAAGGAATTTTTTTACATCACCAGCCCATCTAAAGAGGGCTTTGAAAAGTTTCAAAAAGACTTGGAGAACGCAGGTCATACTTTTAAACTAATTACGAATCATATGAAGAGTGATCGATTGGTAAAATTGAAATACGAAATCAACGGTTTTCAACACACTTATGAAAATGAAAAAGGAGTCAAGCAACTTCAAATCACCTTTATAAAAAACAACAAAAATCCGATCATAACCACGGTTCCCTTTTAGAAAAAAAAACACGGATTTAAATCAAGATGACCCACAAAGCCCATTCTAAATTCTAGGATGGGTTTTGCGTTTTATTAATACAAATCGGGCTGTCAAAACCTTACCTTTGATTTATGAAGAAAGGAGTATTCAAAATATTGTCTAAAATCAATAAAGCAGTTTTGCCCAGCTTTACCAAAAGGAGGTTAGACCTTGCAAAAGCTAGTAAATTTCAAATGGCAGTTTTTGGATACAAATTATGGGTAACTAAAAATTCACTAGACTAATGTTTTGTAATATTCCAGATCAATTAGGTAGAATGATCTCGCTTGATCAACTGCCAGAACGCATCATATCTTTAGTACCCTCTCAAACAGAATTATTAATAGATTTAGGTCTAGAAGACAGGCTTGTGGGAGTCACCCGTTATTGCGTACACCCAGCTGGATTAATCGATAAAAAAGAGGTGGTAGGAGGTACTAAAAAAATAGTAGAATCTCGTATTTTAGAGCTACAACCAGATCTTATTATTTGTAATCGAGAAGAAAACACACCAGCTATCGTTTCCTTTTGCGATCATATCGCACCTACTTATGTCTCTGATGTAGATAATCTAGAACAAGCTCTAGAAATGATAGCTGATCTAGGCGAGCTTACAGGAGCCAAGTTTAAGGCAAAATCAGTAATAAGAGCTATTTCTAGTTCTTTCAAAACCTTGAAAAAACCAGAGGTAGCACATAAAGCACTGTATCTTATTTGGAAAAAACCTTATATGAGTGTTGGAAAAGGTACTTTTATTAATGACATGCTCGAAAAAGCTGGATTTATAAATGCTGCTCAAGGATTTATCAGATACCCAGAACTAGACGTAGATGCCATAATCAAGCTCCAGCCAGAGGTGGTGTTTTTATCTTCAGAGCCTTATCCATTTACTACCGAAGATATTGCCGAGTTGAAACTAGCATTTCTTACAGCACCATCACAAGACCCAATTAAGCCAAATGTTATTCCAGAATTTAAAGTAGTAGACGGCGAGCTATTCTCATGGTATGGATCCAGATTATTAAAAACACCAGCCTATTTACAAAGGTTACAGCCCAAGAAAAGGGATGTGAATTTTTAACAAAACACTTTTTTATATTTCTTGTAACTTTGAGTGAATAACAGACACCAATCAATTAAATAATTATAACATGAGAAAAATAAGCGGATTAGGTATAGCAGGAATAATACTAGGCCTTTTTGTTCTTTATGGCATCTATTGGTACAACAGTACTATAAGCACCAATGAAGGTGTAGCCAGCTCTTGGGCAAATGTAGAAACCACCTATCAAAGGCGTAATGATTTGATTCCCAATATTGTGGCAACAGCTAAGAAGTATGCTGAGTTTGAACAAGAAACCTTAATTGGTGTTATTGAGGCAAGAGCTAATGCTACTTCTATTAAAGTAGATGCCTCTGAACTCACAGAAGAAAATATAGCGGCCTACTCTAAAGCACAAAGTGCGGTAAGTACAGGACTGGGAAGGCTTCTAGCGACTTATGAAAATTACCCGAACCTCAAAGCAAACGAAAACTTTAAGGAGTTAATCAATGAGCTAAGTAGGTCAGAAAATAGAATTAGTGTGGCCAGAACACGTTATAATGATGCTGTAAAAGTTTATAATGTAAAGATCAAACGTTTTCCAGGAAATGTCATGGCGGGTATTTATGGCTTTGAGGAAGCTGCATTTTACAAAGCAGATGAAGGCGCAGAAAAAGCACCAGATGTGGGTAACTTACTTGGAACTAATTAAGGATGTCAGTTCAAGTAGAGGACTTTCTCACCGCTTCACAAGAGCAAGCCATTATAGAAGCCATTCGTCAAGCAGAAATGCGCACGAGTGGAGAAATACGGGTACATCTGGAGTCCCAATGTCAAGAGCCTATAAAGCGTGCTCAAGAATTATTTCATTTGCTTAAAATGGATAATACTAAAGAAGAAAACGGAATTCTCTTTTACGTTTCTGTTGATGATAAAAAGTTTGCTTTGATAGGGGATCGTGGTATTCACGCCCGAGTAGGAGATGATTTTTGGAGCGCTGTAAGAGATGAAGTTTTGTCTCGCTTTCGCGAAAGCGAATTTCAAAATGGCCTTATCGCAGGGATAGAACTAGTAGGCGAAAAGCTTGCGGCTTATTTCCCGTGGGATACGGATAATACCAATGAACTCTCAAACGAAATCTCTGTAAGCTGATGAAGTATTTTTTATACCTAATCCTAGCGTTTTTAAGCTGTTCTCAACTTGCTCAAGCACAGTTTGATATTCCTAATCGCCCTTCAAATGGGCAGCAAATTTTTGTTTACGATTATGCAGACCTATTACCCAAAGCACAAAAAGAAACGCTCAACCTCAAGTTAAAACGCTACGCAGACACCACTTCTACGCAAATCGTATTTGCTATCATTAGTACTGCTAATGGAGAAGAACTGGATGAGCTAGGAGCGAAGTGGGGACAAGAATGGGGTATAGGACAAAAGGGAAAGGATAATGGGATACTGCTTATTCTGGCTGTTAATGATCGTAAAGTAGACATCAATACAGGCTTCGGCATCGAGTCTATATTATCTGATGCAGATGCAGAACGCATTGTTAATCGTGTATTAGTCCCCAATTTTAGAAATAAAAATTATTACCAAGGCCTTGATCAAGGTGCTGATGCTATTTTTCAGGGACTTCAAGGAGAGTTTAAAGGTTCTGGTGCTACTAGTGATCGCATTCCTTGGTCTTTGTTATTGATTATAGGGGTATTTCTTTTGATCCTTATTCTTAATCTGCGGAATAAAAATAAAGGTAATGGTACTAGAGGTGGTAGAAATGCGGGTCCCTCTTTACTAGACATTATCGTTTTAAGCAGTTTGGGGAGAGGCGGTTTTGGTGGCGGGGGTAGCGGCTCTGGCGGCGGTTTTGGCGGTGGCTTCGGCGGTGGTGGTTTTGGTGGTGGTGGTGCGGGTGGTAGCTGGTAGTAGCAAGTACCACATCGCGGCTATTAACAAGCTCTTAATTAACAGCACCTGCAAATTATCTAGATGACGGTAATTTATAGCTACTTAGTTCCATAAATGTTGAGTTGCTTTTAGAGCAAGTGTAAAAATGATGTGGAAGAATAACGAGTATCTGAAAAACAGATGTTTTTTTAGTTCAATAAATTAGATTTTAAGCGCTGATCTGTTATTACACTATTAAAATAGTCTTTCAAATACCACAGCGCATGCTTTTAATCCAAAAAACAAGGCAGAGTATGGATATTAGTAGGCCGTCTAAAAGTCGATAAACATAGTTGAACTATGTATATTTGCAAATTAATTTTGAGTCTATGGCATTAAATAAAAATGGAGTATTAGGATGGGCAACGTTGATCATGATCATAATAGGAATTGGTTTGATCGCATTGGGAGCTTATAGATATACCGATGTCGGATTTGGTTTTGCTGCGGTAGGTGCGGGTTTCTTTGCTATTGCTTGGGTTTTTAATGCGCTTAAAGGAAGAGTATAGGTGAAAGAAGTGATCCAATTTAAAGACATGAATACACCGCGCTACAAGATGGTACTTGTGCTGGCAATTCTTATGTTACTAATGGCATCATGTTTCTTTTTCATCAACTTAAAAATTTACAGTTCGATCGCTGCCCTCGCGGCAGTAACATTATTTTATTTTAATAGTTATGAAGGGTTTTCAACGCGTAACTCTGCTTCTTACAGTCGCAATTCAATAACTGTTAAATTAGTAGGTAGAAAAACTTTTGGTTTCCGTTTTAAAGAATTAGAAAAACTTGACCTTTCAGGTAAAGGTCTTTACATAAAATCCAAGGGAATGGAGGCGATTACACTTTCGCGAAAGCGCTATGAAGACAATTCCTTAACCCAATTACATTATATTTTACAAGAAAAAAGCACATCCAATGAGCGACGATAAGCAAGTTATTTTTTCCATGTCAGGTCTTTCAAAGACGTATCAAAGTACAGGAAAACAAGTATTAAAAAATATTCATCTTAGTTTTTTCTACGGTGCAAAAATTGGTATTCTAGGTCTTAACGGTTCTGGTAAATCTACTTTGATGAAAATCATTGCAGGGACTGAAAAGAACTATCAAGGAGATATCAACTTTTTACCTGGTTACCATGTAGGTTATCTGGAGCAAGAGCCAGAGCTGGATGAGACAAAGACTGTTATGGAAATTGTACGCGAAGGTGTAGCAGAAACCGTAGCCGTTCTTGATGAGTACAATAAAATCAACGACGATTTTGGTCTAGAAGAAGTATACTCAGATGCCGATAGGATGGAGAAGTTGATGAATCGTCAAGCGGTTCTTCAAGATAAAATCGATGCTTTAAATGCTTGGGAGCTGGATACCAAACTAGAAATAGCAATGGACGCCTTACGCACGCCGCCTGGGGAAGCTGAGATCAAGAACCTCTCTGGTGGAGAACGTCGTCGTGTAGCGCTTTGTAGACTGTTATTACAGCAGCCAGAAATACTGTTGTTAGATGAACCAACCAACCACCTGGATGCAGAGTCTGTATTATGGCTAGAACAACATCTTGCTCAATATAAAGGAACAGTCATCGCTGTAACTCACGATAGGTACTTTTTAGATAATGTTGCAGGATGGATCTTAGAATTGGATCGAGGTGAAGGAATTCCATGGAAAGGGAATTATTCCAGTTGGTTAGAGCAAAAAGGAAACCGTCTAGCAAAAGAAGAAAAAACAGAATCTAAAAGACAGAAAACTCTTCAACGAGAGCTGGATTGGGTACGTCAGGGAGCAAAAGGTAGACAGACCAAACAGAAAGCGCGTTTAAATAATTACGACAAGCTTTTAAATGAAGATCAAAAAGCTAAAGAAGAAAAGCTGGAAATCTATATTCCTAACGGTCCACGTCTGGGAACTAATGTGATTGAAGCTAATGGAGTGAGCAAGGCATTTGGAGATAAGCTGCTTTATGAAGATTTAAATTTTGTATTGCCTCAAAACGGAATTGTTGGGATTATAGGTCCTAACGGTGCTGGTAAAACCACCATCTTTAAAATGATCATGGATCAAGAAAAGCCGGATAAAGGTTCTTTTACGGTAGGAGAAACGGTACAGCTGGCTTATGTAGACCAAGATCATTCTAATATAGATCCAGAGAAGTCCATCTGGGAGAACTTTGCAGACAGTCAGGACATGATTATGATGGGAGGGAAAATGGTAAATTCAAGGGCCTATCTAAGTCGTTTTAATTTTTCAGGTAGTGAACAAAATAAAAAGGTATCGGCACTTTCTGGTGGAGAGCGCAACCGTTTGCACCTTGCTATGACACTTAAAGAAGAAGGAAACGTATTACTATTAGATGAGCCAACTAATGATCTTGACGTCAATACTCTACGGGCATTAGAAGAAGGGCTGGATAATTTTGCTGGTTGTGCAGTAATTATCTCGCACGACAGGTGGTTTTTAGATAGAGTTTGTACGCATATTATCGCTTTTGAAGGGGATTCTCAAATCTATTCTTTTGAAGGTAGTTTTACAGAATATGAAGAAAACAAAAGAAAACGACTAGGTGATCATGCTCCTAAGAGAATACGTTATAAGAAATTGACGAGAGACTAGAAAACAACTTTTTCTACTCATACAATCCCAAAGGTTTTTAAAATCTTTGGGATTTTTTAATGCCGTTATCTCAGAAAAGAATCTCAGGGATAGGCTAGTGGTATCGAGATATTTATTTAAAAAGGAACTTTTGAGTTTTAAAAACAAAACCTACTTTATGATCCATTCTTCCTTATAAAGCAATGCCTTAGTAAAATGACCATAAATTAACGGGAATGCTGTTTTAAACTCCACATTTGATTCAAAATAGTATTCTGAAAGCACCGCCATAAATTCGTATTGGTTGGTAAAGGCGTAATTTCTAAAGAATTGTGTTTGATCTAGCTTGTTGCGCACTTCTGGTTTCATTAATTCCCTTAGAATTTTATTGGTGTATTTTTTGAATCTTACCGCATCAATATCATTACTGCGGTCACTTTCAAAATGCATCACATGGGTAAATTCATGTAGGCCCAGGTGAATATTATCATTTGTTATATCCATTCCTTCTCTAAAATCATTCCAAGAGATGGCCAATACTTTAGCGAGTGGGTTAAATTCGCCTTTATGCAAAGCTTCATTTGTAGGGCTCATAAAAGCCTCTGGGAATAATAAAATCGTATGCAGCATAGGGTACAAATAGTTGCGGCGTCCAAAACTCAATTGGCAACCAACACAAGATATCAATACCATTTGATCGTCAGTAACACCACCTTGATACCTGTTTTTAAAGTCTTTATCGGCAATAAAGGCGGCTACTCGATGTTCAAACTGCTTTTTATTTTTAACAGGAAGTTGCTGGTAAAAGGGGTACGTTTCAAGAACTTGTTTTCGCGGAAGCGATAGCCTGCGATAACTTAAGGCTTGTCGGTACCATAAAAAATCACGTTTTCTTTGAAGACCGCGCAATATGAGGTGGGTAAAAATAGATAAAAACCCAAACCCTACTGCGCCAAAGGCATAAGGTGCCATCCATTGGGCCTTGTTCTCCAGCAATATGAAAGTGAGCGTATTAATCGCGGGACATGAATATGCTTAAAACATACCAGAATAAAAGCATTAAAGAGGAAAATAAACCTAGAGCAGCTCCTACATATTGATCGGTATGGTAGTGATGTACTATGTTTGAAGTTTGATATAAAATAGCTCCTGCTGCTAGAACGACCATAACACCACTAAATAAAAGTCCCAAGTCAAAACCGAAAATCATTCCTGCGATGATAACTCCTATTGCAATTATAAAGCCTACCGCAAGGATGCTTTTGAGAAAAGAAAAATCTTTTTTAGTGATTAAAACTACTGCGCTTAAGGCGGTAAATAATGATAAGGTGACCGTAGCGGCTTGACTTAATAAACTACTTTCTTCACCAGCCATTACTTGATATTGTAAGGCTATAGCAATAAGGGGAAGGAAGATCACAGCTTCAGCGACTACAAAAAGGAGTAATCCCATATACTGCTGGTTGCGATCATGAGATTTGTGAGCCATTTTTTCGGCATAAGAAGTGGCCATCATAAAAGCTCCAAGAACTAACAACCAGGTCCAGCCTTGGGTCAAACTAAACATAAAGGTGACTAATGATTCTACCTGCAGTAAAAGTGTTTCTACTACTATAAATAAAAGTACCGCTAGAGCAACATGTAAGTAAGTCTTTTTATAAAAAACAGCCCTTGTCTCATCGTCTACTATAGAAAGTGCCTGAAAAGGGCTATTGTGTCTTAAAAAATCAGTTTGTTTCATAATTTAAAAATTAAAGAGTAAATATAATTATTATGTACCTTTCTTAACGTTAAGGAAAGATTTAAATTATTTTAAAAAGGATGAAACTTTTCTGTTTTTTTTCAGTCTTATAAAAGCATGAGTACAACACCAGATAAAGAACTTATTTCTTTAATCCTTAATAAGGCTACGACCAACCAGGGATTCAGATCACTGGTAGGGCAATACCAAGAACAACTTTACTGGCAAATTAGAAAAATGGTTATCGTTCATGATGATGCCGATGATGTATTGCAAAACGTTTTTATCAAAATATTTAAAGGAGTGAAAAACTTTAAAGGTGATAGTAAATTGTCTACATGGATGTTTAGAATTGCCTATAATGAGAGTATTACCTTTCTTAACAAAAAAGGAAAAAGGCTACAACTATCCTCGCAAGAATTACACAATCATTTAATTGAGAGTTTAGAAGCTGATGTGTATTTTACCAGTGATGAGATACAGTTAGCTCTGAAAAAAGCTTTAGCCCAATTACCAGAAAGACAGCGAGAGGTTTTTAACCTCAGATATTACGACAATCTTCCATTTAAGATCATTGCAGAATTATTAGATTTGAGTCAAGGAGCTATAAAAAGCACCTATCACATAGCAGCAAAAAAGGTAGAACGTTTTATTAAGGAAGAATCAACTAAGTGATGGTATAAGAGTCATAACAATATGAAAAAGAATAGCATACATAACCAAGCAGGTTTTAAAGTTCCCGATGATTATTTTGAGCAACTGACTGATCGTGTATTGAAAAACACTCCTGAGCAACATTCAGAAAATCACGCGGGCTTCCTAATACCAGAAGATTACCTAATGTCTCTAGAGCACCAAATAATGAAGAGCATAGAGCAGTCAACAGAAGTGATCCCTTTGCAAGTTTTTAAGACCAAACAATGGCGGTATACAGTCCTCGCAATGGCAGCTTTATTCATAGGTTTTATAACTATTAATGGATTAGTTACCCAAGACAAGCTTACTTTTGCAGATTTAGAAGACCAAGAAATTACAGACTTTTTAGTAAATGCTGATTTTATGCATGATGAGGAGTCTGTAGCATTACTTTTTGCAGATAATACTATTTTGAGTGAAATAGAAATGGAAGAGCATATAACCGATAAGGAGCTTTTTGAATTCCTCATGGAAGACGCTTCTTTGAATCAAATAATCATAGAATGAACAATATCTATATCATCTTACTTACCATATGCTGCTCCCTAGGCATGAATGCGCAAAATTCAGATCATTTAGATCATCAGGATCGTAAAAAAGAGATGAGAGATCGAATCAAAGCTCTTTCCATTGCTCATATAACTAAAGAGTTAGATCTTACTACCAAAGAAGCAGAGAAATTTTGGCCTCTATACAATCAGGTGAAAGACGAGCGGAATAGACTAGAGAGCAATAAGAAAAGTCTAATTAACAAGCTGGAAACGGAATTTGAGACGATGAGTGAGAGTCGGGCCCTCTCTTATGTGGATCAAATGGTCGCACTAGATCAAAAAATTGTAGCTACCAATCTAGATTATAATCACGAAGAAATAATTAAAGTAATAGGTGCAAAGCGATTTCTTAAATTAAAAAAAGCCGAATTAGACTTTAGGCGTAACATGATTAATGAGTACAGAGACCGCAACCGGAGAAATTAGCTAGGTTGGAAAAAAATATGCCTTTTACCTTTTTGTTATTTCAGATTTTTTTTATTTTTTTTCTATTCCGACTTTGTTTAAAAACTACAAGTACCTATTTTTATACCATAAAATTAATATCATGAAAAGAATTTTGTTTGTCTTTTGTATCGTGCTTTTTGCGAGTTGTAAACCCACTACTTCCGAAACTACAGAAACCTCTGGAGATCCTATAACCAGTAGTGATATGTATAAAAAGTATGTGATCGCATACAATGATTATGCATCATGCAAAATGGAGCGGCCACAGTTGACTACAGATTTTATGGATCAAAAAATTACTTCAGAAGAATTTGCTGCTGCCTTAGAGCGCAATAATAAAACCTGTAATATCAAAAAGGAAATTTTTAATAAGTACTATCAATTATTAGAAGCCGAATTTGATAAAGCTGCAGTTGCTCATAAAATTATGGAAGAATAGGGAAAACAACCTACCAATTTCCATTTTTTACAAGAGCCTTTCTGGTGTATTAGTGCCAGTCCTTTCAAATGCTGTTTTCCGATATTTTTCCATTTAGCGCATTTTTTGTAAGCGTTAGGGTATTACGTTGCTGAATATCGCTCGTTGTTTTCAAAATATTAGAGGAGTCTGTATGGATTTGGTAAAAAAAAGTATTGGAATACTAAGCGTTTTTGGTTTCCGAATGTGTTGTAAGTATTGTTGTACAGGAGGTGATTTTAAATCAGAATCCTTTGGTAGCGCCCAGGTAGTTAGTTACATCCCTCAGTAATGAAAGATCTTAACCAATATAACTAGGAGCGCTTACAACCTATTTAAAATGTTTTTATTTAAAGGTTAATTAGAGGGTATTGAGTACGTATCTGTTCTCTCATTTTCGCTAAGTGTTGTTCGTGTAATTCGAGATCGGTTGATTTATGATGTGACAGTTTTCTATACTTTTCTACCGCTTGTTGTTGAGGTAAGGTGTTGGTGTTAATGGCGCTTTCGCGAAAGCGAATCCAAATAAAATCAATACCTAAATCATTGAGATGTACCATATCACGAGCGTAGAATCTATAATCCCTCAATTCATCCATTGCGATTTCATAAGCAGGGAAATAATGGGCATTAGTGCGCTCTACATGTAATTGAATAGCTTCATGTAACCTGGCTTTACTGCGTTGATTTTCAACAAATCCATCTTTTATATGACGTACCGGTGATAGGGTATAGGTGATGTTGATTTCTTTATTCCAGTTGGTGACTAATTCATAGATGCGTTTTAAATCATCATGCATGCCATCGATAGGAAGCAATTCTTTTCTGAATAATTCCTGAGGTTGTTTGTGACAGTTGGCAACAATCATATCTTTCTCTACATGCCTATAAACCCAAGAAGTTCCTAAGGTGATGAATAAATGAGTAGCTTCTTTTAAGGATTCTCTTAAGTGCTGTAAAGCAGTATTGAGGTTACTTATTAACTTTTTAGGATCAGAAGAATTTAAATCAGAATGTACCAGATAGGAAAAATGATCGGTACCATCTGCTGCAGTAAAAGCTTGATTATTAATGGCGCGTTCCACAAGAATTCTCAGACTAGTAGAATTAAATACAATCCCAAATGGGTTTACCGTGACATCAAAGCCAAAGTAAGCCAATTTAGAACCTATGTTTTCTGTAAAACAGCTTCCTAGTAAAACCACTTTCGAATGTTGATCTATAAGAACAGGCAAATTAGAACTGGGTACTGTTGTGGTAAGTTTCATCTCAGGTACTAATGTTTGGTTACAAAGGTACGACCTTGCTGTTATACATAAAAAAGCACAAGCTATACAAAACAGTACTCCAATTAGACTGCTACCAAATGTGTACAGGCGCTATCTAATTTATAGCTTTTAGCTATTTTAAATACGGCTACCATATAAAATTAAGATCCACTATAAATCGTTTAACTGCTTATTACGGTTGGTAGAACGCATATTTTTCGGCATCTGTTATTGTTTGGTAAACAGCTGAACTAAAGAGGCCTATACAAAAATTATTATCGCATTAACTTTACGATCATTTATTTTTAATTTGGCAAGTGTGGAGGTGTTTTAAAACAGCTATATTCTCCATCAAACCATCCTCTTAGCTGCAATTAAGGCTTCCTCTATTCCAGCAGGATTCTTACCTCCGGCAGTAGCAAAATGACCTTGACCACCTCCGCCACCTTGAATGTGCTTTCCTAATTCGCGCACTATTTTGCCTGCATCCAGACCCTTGTCTTCTACGATGTTTTTACTTAAAATAACAGTAAGGGTTGCTTTATCCCCATTAGCTGCTCCTATGATTAAGAATAGATTTTTCTGGTCTCTTTCTATATCAAAAGCCAGTTCTTTAACAGATTTTGCGTCCAAATCTGTTTTTGCGGCTATAAAGTTAACTCCATTAATGAATTGTGCACTAGCTATTAAATCACTTTTTAGAGTTCCAGCTTTAGCTTTTACTAATTGTTCAATTTCCTTTTTCAAAGAAGTATTTTCTTCTTGAAGTGCTGCTATAGATTCGGCTGGATTTTTTGTTGGAGTCTTTAAGATGCTTTTGATTTCTTCAAAGCTCTTTGATTGCTCTGCAAAGAATTCTTTTACCGAGTCGCTAGAAATCGCTTCGATACGTCTTATTCCAGAAGCAACAGCACTTTCACTGGTGATTTTAAAGTGCCAGATGTCTGCGGTGTTTTTTACGTGAGTACCGCCACAAAGTTCCTGACTTGCGCCAAATTTAATCGTACGCACCACATCGCCATATTTCTCGCCAAACAATCCGATCGCACCTTCTTCCATAGCTTGGTCATAGGTATTGTTGCGGTTTTCTTCTAAGGGTAATTGTTCTCTAATACGAGCGTTTACAAAATTTTCTATTTCGATCAATTCTTCTGCACTTACTTTAGAAAAATGGGAAAAATCAAAACGCAAACTAGCACTGCGTACCATGGAGCCCTTTTGCTCGACGTGAGTTCCTAAAACCTTGCGCAATGCCTGATGAAGAAGGTGAGTAGCCGTGTGATTGGAGGAAGTACGTGCGCGCTGATTCGGATCCACAGTAACTTTAAATGGGTCACTTATTTCCTTAGGTAAGTTCTTAGTCAAGTGAACCGTTTGGCCGTTTTCTTTTTTGGTATCGATGATGTAAACAGTATCTCCGCTAGTGTTTTCTAAGTATCCCTTATCCCCGGTCTGTCCTCCACTTTCTCCATAAAAAGGAGTCATATTAAATACTAATTGGTATAACTCACCATCTTTTTTACTGACGACTTTGCGGTATTTGGAAATACGTACCTCTGCAGTAAGTCGGTCATATCCTATAAATTCTTGAGTAGCATCTTCTCTTAAAACGGTCCAGTCGCTTGTTTCTGTAACGCTAGCTTCGCGAGAGCTGTCTTGCTGTTTTTTAAGTGCACTAGCAAAGCCTTTTTCATCCATTTCAAGACCTTGCTCACTTAAAATTAATCGAGTCAGTTCCTTGGGAAAGCCATACGTATCATTAAGTTCAAAAGCTTTTTTACCCTCTAAGGTTTTAGAACCTTCATTTTTCATACTTTCAACCATCGCATCTAGCAGTGCCAGACCATTTTCTAAAGTTCGTAAGAAAGAAGCCTCTTCTTCTTTGATCACATTATGAATCAGATTCTTTTGTGCTTTTAGCTCTGGAAACGCATCTCCCATTTGTTTAGTAAGTGTGTTGACCAGCTGATAAATGAACGGTTCTTTTTTATTTAGATAGGTAAATCCATAACGTATCGCTCTACGCAAGATCATACGGATCACATAACCAGCGCCATTATTAGAAGGCAACTGACCATCGGTAATGGAGAAAGAGACTGCTCTTACGTGATCTGCAATAACTCTTATTGCGATGTCTTCTTGGACGGTATTACCGTAGGCATGTCCTGTTATGGTTTCTATTTCTCTAATTAGAGGTGTAAAAACATCTGTATCGTAGTTGGATTGTACGTTTTGTAAAACCATAGCAAGGCGTTCAAAGCCCATTCCTGTATCTACGTGTTGTTGGGGCAAGTTTTTTAAAGAACCGTTTGCCATACGGTTGTACTGTATAAAGACCAAATTCCAAATTTCTACTACTTGTGGATGATCTCTATTGACTAGAGAGGCACCAGCTACTTTTGCCTTTTCTTCATTACTTCTTATATCTACATGAATTTCAGAGCAAGGTCCACAAGGTCCTTGTGCGCCCATTTCCCAGAAATTATCTGCTTTATTACCATTGAGGATGCGGTCCTCGGCAATGAGTTCTTTCCACAAGTCGTAGGCCTCTGAATCTCTATCTAGGTGTTCACTTTTGTCTCCTTCAAAAATAGTTACATAAAGACAGTCCTTATCAATATTATAAACTTCGGTAAGTAGTTCCCAAGCCCATGAAATAGCTTCTTTCTTGAAATAATCACCAAAACTCCAGTTCCCTAGCATTTCAAACATAGTATGATGATAGGTATCTACACCTACTTCTTCCAGATCGTTGTGTTTACCGCTTACACGCAAACATTTTTGAGAATCGGTAACACGATTATTTTTAGGTTCTGAATTCCCTAAAAAATATTCCTTAAACTGGTTCATGCCTGCGTTAGTAAACATTAAGGTGGGATCATTTTTGATCACCATAGGGGCACTAGGAACAATTTGGTGTTTTTTATTTTCAAAAAACTCAAGGAAGGTTTGGCGTATTTGTTTTGACTTCATTCTTGCTGTAATAGCGGTTAATTCAATTTTATTATTTTTGCACTAGATAAGTAAAACGTTTAGAAATTTACTTTCGCGAAAGCGAATTAACATTAACTTTATTCTACTTATTTTTAACTCCTAACAATCTACAAAAATAGCATAATAAAACGTATGTCAAAGGTCAAGTATTACTACGATTCTGAAACTCTTTCTTACCGAAAAGTAGAGACAAAAAAAAAGAAGCTCTTTTTTAGAAGCTTATTGTTTTTGTCATTGAGTTTTTGTTTTGGATTAGTGTGTTTCTTCTTTGCAGACCTGTTTCTCGTATCTCCACAATTAAAGAAATCTCGCAATAAAGTGGAGTATTTAGAATTACAACTCGATCAAATGCAAGAAGATATCACTCAATTATCTTCTGTAATTGAAAACATTGAAGATCGAGACAACAACATTTATCGCATATATTTTGATGCCAATCCTATCCCAACAGAGCAACGTCAAGCAGGTTTTGGAGGGGTAAATCGTTATAAAGAGTACGAAGGAGGTTATAGCGCCAAAAAGATTATAGACCTTAAAATTGCGATCGATAAATTAAAAAAAAGAACGGCTATACAATCTACATCTCTTGACGAAATAGCCAGCCTTGCCGAAGACAAAGAGAAACTGCTTACTTCTATACCTGCCATACAGCCAGTGCGTAATCAGGATTTAACACGTATGGCAAGCGGTTATGGGTACCGCACAGATCCTTTTAACAAAACCAGAAAATTTCATTACGGTATGGATTTTACTGCACCTCGTGGCACACCTGTTTTTGCAACAGGTGATGGCATTATTGTCAGAGCCGATGCTAATAGTTCCGGTTACGGAAACCACATTAGAATAGATCACGGTTTTGGTTACTTATCGCTTTATGCGCATTTAAGATCAAATAAACCTTTTAATGTGCGTCAAGGACAAAGGGTAAAGCGTGGAGATATCATTGGTTATGTCGGTAGTACAGGAAGGTCTCAAGCACCACATTTACACTATGAAGTGTTTAAAGATAATGATCGCATCAACCCTATTAATTTCTATTATGGTAATTTAACACCTCAAGAGTTTAATGAGCTATTAAAGAAATCCCAACAAGAAAATATTTCTTTAGATTAATTTTTAAGCAACTAGTAACTCACTTTGTCAATTATGCATATAGAACTTCCAGAAAAACTATACTACTCCATGGGAGAAGTAACCAAAGCATTTCAAGTAAATGCCTCTTTGGTTCGTTTTTGGGAAAAAGAATTTGAGGTCCTGCAGCCGAAGAAGAATTCACGTGGTAACCGCAAGTTTTCTAAAGATGATATAGCAAATCTTAAAACCATTTATCATTTGGTGAAAGAAAAAGGATTTACCTTAGACGGTGCACAGGAGTATATGAAAAATCACAAAAGCGAGCTCCATACTTTTGATATCATTAGTAAGTTAGAACATGTAAAGGCAGAGTTGCTTAAAATTAAAGCGCAATTATAATTTTTTCTTACTCCAAATTACCGCTAATAGCTTATTTATTAAAGTGTTAGATTTGCTTTTATAAAAATGACCTATTAAATTCTTTACCTATAAATGATCAAGTTTGAAAAACTGCCTTATTCTATACTAATTGCTGGACATATTGTGATCACTATTATTATGATCGCACTTCCATTATTAGTTAAGGTATTTTTTTATGCGGCTGTTATATATTTTATCTTAAGACTTTTTATTAGCGCTGACAAAAATCAAGAAGTGATTTTAGCTTGTGCTTATATTACGTGTTTGGAGGTGTTTTTAAAAATGAATGGCGGCTTGTTATTTTACGAGATGATTAAGTATATGGTGATTGCCTTCATGCTTGCTGGTATTATTTTAAGAGGCTTTTCTCTCAAGTCGATACCTTTTGTATTTTATTTACTTTTATTAGTCCCAAGTATCGTTATAGCTTCTCAGAACATTCCTGTTTCCGAATCACTAAGGAAGGCGGTAGCCTTTAATTTAAGCGGTCCTGTGACATTAGGAGTGGTAGCCATTTATTGTTTTCAGCGCAAGATCACTATCACACGACTGGATGAAATTTTAAAATTATGTGTAGGCCCTATCGTCATGCTTGCATTTTATCTATTTGTAGTTACACCAGATATTAGAGATGTGGTGACAAATACGGCCTCTAACTTTGCAGCTTCTGGTGGATATGGACCTAATCAAGTAGCAACCGCTTTAGGAATAGGCATGTTTATTTGTTTTATTCGTTTTTTGCGCATTAAAAATTTATGGACCAATGTACTGGACATTATCTTGTTTTTAGGAATGACCTACAGGGGATGGATCACTTTTTCTCGTGGAGGGGTAGTGACGGCTTTTTTGATGATAGCAGCTGTTATAGTTACGTTGTTTTTCTTAAAAAGGTCTGAGTTCAGGTTTTCTTTTTTACCTAAATTAGGAATTATTGCCTTAGGGTTAATGTTGGCTTGGGGATATACCTCTCTTGTAACTAGTGGTTTAATCGATAAAAGATATGCTAACGAGGATGCTGCTGGTCGTGCAAAAGAAGATCTTTCTACAGGTCGAGCTGAACTTATTTCTATCGAATTAGAAGCTTTTCTTGAAAACCCTATAGGAGGAATAGGTGCAGGTCAAGTAAAACATTATCGCGCAAAAAAAGACGGTATAGTCGCTGCTTCTCATAATGAGACAAGTAGATTGCTTTCTGAACATGGAAGTATTGGAATTCTTTCATTACTCGTACTTCTATTTACACCACTTATTTTTAGGCTTACTCACAAAGGCAACGTGTATTTCTATGCTTTTTTAATTTTCTGGATCGCTACTATAAATCACAGCGCCATGCGCATAGCAGCACCTGCCTTCTTTTACGGATTAGCATTGCTTTATGTGGTCAAGCCCAAGGTAAAGACGAAAGGTGTTCCAATTGAAAAAATACCAGATGTTATTGTTGCTTCATGAAGAAGATACTTTACATAGGTAATCAACTGGCTCAAAAAGGGAAGACGGCAAGCAGCATAGATACGCTAGGACCTTTATTGGAAAAAGAAGGCTATCAATTGCGTTATGCTTCTTCTATTTCAAACGTCAGTGTGCGTATGTTAGCTATGATGCACTCGACTTTTAGGAGCAGAAAATGGGCAGAGGTTGTTTTGATAGACACTTATAGCACTAAAAACTTTTGGTTTGCCATTGTAATTTCTCAGCTCTGTAAATTTCTTAATTTGAAGTACATTCCTATTCTGCACGGAGGAAATTTACCGGCTCGATTAGATCAAAATCCAAAGGTTATGGGCATTTTTCTCCATAACGCCCATGCTGTTGTAAGTCCTAGTGATTATTTAGGTACCGCTTTCGCGAAAGCGGGCTACCACAATATCACTATAATCAATAACTTTATTGAGATAGAAAACTATCCCTTTCAAGAACGATCGATCTTAGAACCGAAACTTCTTTGGGTGCGATCATTTGCCGAGATTTACCATCCGCAAATGGCGGTTCGTGTTCTTCACTTACTTAAGGAGGAATATCCTAAAGCCAGTCTGACCATGGTGGGTCCAGAAAAAGATGGGGCACTACAGAGCAGTAAGTTATTGGCTCAAAAATTACAAGTAGAAGTGCATTTTACCGGGTTGCTTTCTAAAAAGCAGTGGATAGAAATAAGTAAAGATCATTCTATTTTTATCAATACTACCCACTTTGATAACCTTCCTGTAAGTTTAATCGAAGCAATGGCATTGGGTTTGCCTGTGGTGTCTACGGACGTCGGGGGTATCTCCTACTTAATACAACATAAGGTTCATGGCAAGTTGGTTCCAGACGGCGATGTAAGAGCTATGGTAGAAAATATTCAAGATTTAATGCGACATCCTAAAGATGTTTTTACTATTATTACACACGCGAGAGAAAGATCCCTAAACTATTCTTGGAAAGAAGTAAGCCAGCAATGGAACGCCTTACTTGCTTTGTAGCTTATTGTTTATATCTTTTAAAGCCTAATTATAGTGATAGCTCCTATACCTTTTGAAATGTCTGAGCGCAAAATTTTACTGCGTATTATTGATGTAGTTGTGGTTATTGTTGCGTTACATCTGCTGGGTGTACTATTTCAATTTAATTATTTTATTATCAAAGAGGAACAATGGATTTGGTCTGTTGTACTCGCTGTTTATTTATTGTTTTTTGCAACTGTTTTTGAAATGTACAATTTGCAAAGAGCAAGTCACCTTATAGGGACTATGAGAAGTGTGGTGACTGTGGCTTCTATCACTTCATTCATTTATTTATTGACGCCATTTTTCACCCCAGAATTACCAGAAAATCGAATTCAGATTTTATACTTTTATATGGCGGTGACCATCCCGTTATTAGTTTGGAGATCTGTTTACATCAATTTTTTTGTAAGTTCTAAATTTAATAAAAACATTATACTCATTGCAGATGCTACTGACGCGGCTATAATTGCACAATCGTTGCAAGATGTTGATCCTAATTATAAAATAAGAGGTTTTATAAATACAAGTCCAGAATTTGTATCAGGTCATTTTGTGGGGTTAACAGTCATAGGGATCAAAGCGGCACATGATTTAATAGAAAACAAATCAGTTACGGAAGTTGTAGTAGCTAGTGGTGAAATTGAAGGTATTACTTCTAATTTATACCGATGGCTTCTTGAGCTGGTAGAAAATGGATATTCAGTAAGGGAGTATAGTCAAGTGTACGAAGAAATGACCGACCGTGTTCCAGAGCAATATTTAGGCAAGGATTTCTATAAGTACTTTCCTTTTGCTAGAAATAATCAGAACAGACTTTATTTAGTGTACCATAGGGTATTTGATATTATAGCTTCTTTAGGTGGTTTAATCATATTGGGATTGATTATCCCTTTTGTTGTTATAGGAAACTTATTTGGTAATCGGGGTCCCTTATTTTATGTTCAAGAGCGATTAGGTATCAATAGAAAAGCATTCAACATAGTTAAATTTAGAACTATGGAACGAGATGCGGAGAAATCTGGAGCTCAATTTGCCATTCAGGATGATGTTAGAATAACAAAATTTGGTAAGTTGTTAAGAGCAACTCGGATAGATGAAATTCCCCAATTTTGGAACATTTTAAAAGGAGAAATGAGCATGATCGGTCCAAGGCCAGAACGTCAGGTTTTTGTAGATCAGCTTTCTGAAAAGATTTCATTTTATGAAGCACGTCATTTGGTAAAGCCTGGTTTAACCGGTTGGGCACAAGTAAAAACAAAATATGGTGTTACCGATGCAGATCATATGAGAAAACTTCAGTACGATTTATATTATATCAAAAAGCGCAGCATCTTTTTAGATATCAGAATCATTGTAAAAACCTTGAGTACGATTCTCTTTTTTAAAGGGCAGTAAAGTCAGTATTAGGTTAACAGTCCCAGTTTTCAGAAAATAGAGGAAAGATAGTATTTAGCTTTGCTAAATACTGCCAACTGCGACTGCCAACTACCTTCTTATTTCCGCTTCAATTTGCCCCGCCTAAAAACACTGAAAAGAAGTACCAATAAGCACATAAGGCTTGCTACCCTTGCTATATAATCCCCATGTGTGGAGTAAAAAGTGACTTGAGTCTTTGGGTATACAGTTCCTTTTATGACCCCTTCTGTATTGTATTCTAAGGAATCTAAGATGTTCCCTTGGTCATCGATAATTGCGCTTATTCCAGTATTGGCACTACGAGCAATCCACCTTCTATTTTCAATAGCTCTAAGTTTGGCGATGCTTAAATGTTGTTGATGACCTTGGGTATTTCCCCACCAGGCGTCATTAGTAATGATTGCTAGAAATTGTGCTCCGTTTTTTACATAATCTGTGACATACGCTCCATAAACGGACTCATAGCAAATAATAGGAGCCACTTTAACTTGATTTTTAATTTGAAAAACCGAACGTTCTTTTTGAGTCGTTTTAGTAGCTACTGTTCCACCTAAATCAAGCATTGCATCCCCTAAAATAGGCTGAAGAATATTTTTATATGGAAAATTCTCAACGCCTACAACTAATTTAGATTTGTGATACACTTGTAAGGAATCAGTAGCAGTAAAAAAAATAGCGCTGTTATAATCATTGTAAAGTGTCCTACCGTCTCGAGCAACATTAGTTTGGGAGGTAATTCTAGTGGTATCTGTAAAAATTTCTGCAATAGAAATACCACCTAAATAATACAGGTCAGGATAATCATAAAGTGCTGCTCTCATCTGATTTACAGAACGATCATATTCTAATTGTTCAAGTTGAGATAGCCTTACATTATCGGCAAAAACTGTTTCTGGGGTGATAATAAGATCTGTAAAGCGATCCATTTTGGGTTGTACCAATCTCATAATGAGCTTTACGATGCTGTCATTTGTGGTATCATATTTCTGATAATAAGGATCGATGTTGGGCTGCACAATAATTACTTCAGTGCCACCACCTTTTGGCAAGGATGGTAGTTCAAAAACTACTATTTGTGAAATACTAATAGGGATAATGATCAAACTAAGAAGTACCGCAACTCTTTTAATGATGAACTTGCGTTTAGAAATAGGTGCGCTTTCGCGAAAGCCTAACACACTTAAAAAAACAAAAATATTGACTAGCCAGATCCATAAAGAACCACCAAAGGCACCTGTATACTCATACCATTGGATCCAAGAAGTCGACTCGCTAAATCCATTTCCTAAATTGAGCCATGGCCATGAAAAATCCCATTTCAAATGCATGTATTCAAAACTGATCCACAAACAAGCTAAAAAAGTTAAAGCAGCTCCTTGCGTAGCTCTGCGAGCCAATAAATGATATCCCAAAAACACCAAACTCATTAAAGCAGCATTTACTAATACGGCAAACCACATACCAAAAGGGGTTGAAAAATACAACCAGTAAGTGGTGGCGATATTCCATATAAAAAAGGTCAGATAGGAGTGAAGGAATACGTGTCCTGCTTTACGTTTGGCAGAAGAACTTCTAATGCGTTTTTCAGAGAGAAGTAAGGGGACAAAAGCGATGAGTAATAGACCAGCAAAGCCATAAGTAGGCCAGCCCAACCACAATAGCGTTCCTGATAATAAGGCGAGTAAAATACTGATGAATTTCATGTAGAAGTAATGAGGTGCTAATTTAAGATCTTTGTGGTCAATTATAAATTTAGGGTTCTGAAATGATGTTATCTATTAAAAACAGAAAGATCAATATGTATAGAAAATACGTTAGAATACAAAGCTGCACTAGAATCTCCAATATCGGTAAGCGCATAATCTACTGCAATGCCTTTATATTTAAAGCCTACACCTATGTTGGGTTGAAACGTGGTGCTGTCCCTGCCATCGAGTTGCTGAATGTTTTGAAAATTCCCTACTCCACCGCGAACAAATACCAGATTGGTATACGCATATTCCAATCCTAAAGAAGGAGAAGCGCTTATGGTACTGCTAGATATAATGTCATTGGTCTGTATAAAACGCATGTTGAGATTTGCTTCTGCGATCAATTGGTGATCGTAATGGAAAGTAAAAGTTCTCGCAAGTCCCAATTGAAGTTTTGGTAAGGTAATCTCTGTTGTTTCGGGCAATTCTTGATTTTGATTTTCAACGGCACCGCTTATTTCTGCAAACTTTTCTTCGTTGATCGTCCAGGTGTTATAAGTAGTGGTGATATCACGAGCCATCACGCCAATTTCCCAGTCGCCTCTCTTAAATTGTAAGCCTATGTCAAATCCGAAACCCCAAGAAGTAGCAAACTCACCTATGACCCTGCGTATGACTTTTGCATTGGCACCATAGGACAATCCGTCTAGTTTTGATTCACGAGCATAGGAAAAGGTAAAAGCCCAGTCTGCAGTTGAAAAAGTAGAAATACGATCGTAATTGATATTTCCTTGATCATCTATTAATTGAGTGGTATTTAAAATATCATCCACAGAAAAACGGATGACGGAGAAACCGAAAGCACTGAGGTCATCTATAGGCATGGCAAAGGCAGCATAATTGTACTGTGCAATATTTGCAAAGTAACTGGAATGCATCAAAGAAACTTCTTGCTCTTTCATCCTCATCAATCCAGCGGGATTCCAATACACCGAGTTGACATTATCACTGCTTGCCACTACGGCGTTGCTTCTACCCAAAGCCGCTGCATCTACGCCTATGTTTAGGAATTCATTAGAATAGGCTCTAGAGGTTTGCGCTTGGGAGAAAACACAAAAACATAGCGTCAGTAAATAAAAGCAGTTTTTCAAACAAGAATTTTAATAAGTCACAAATATCTGAGTTTCTGAGTTAATAACTACCAAAATCTGTTGATATTGCCTAAGAAGATAGCAAAACACCTCATTAAAAAACTGCATATTTGTAATATGAAGAATTGGGTACCTAATATCATTACTTTACTGAACCTGCTTTGTGGGTGTATTGCAGCACTTTATGCGTTTAACGACCAGCTTGTTCTTGCAGGTATTTTTGTTGCCGCCGGTATATTTTTTGACTTTTTTGACGGTCTTGCGGCACGGCTTTTAAAAGTCTCTAGTGATTTAGGAGCGCAATTGGATTCCCTTGCAGACATGGTCACCAGCGGTCTAGTGCCAGGAATTGTGATGTATCAATTATTGAGTGATGCGATAGGTTTTAATTTGATAGATCAGGAACAAAGCTTTACTTCTGGACCTCCAGATTATTGGATCAGTCATTCGCATCTACCTATTTTAGGGTTCCTTATTACCCTAGGAAGTTGTTACCGCCTGGCAAAATTTAATGTAGACACCAGACAGACGGACTCCTTTATAGGAGTGCCTACTCCTGCCAATGCTATTTTGATCATTTCTTTAGGAATCATTGCTCAAGATACCTATTGGGGTTGGCTGTATTACGCACTGACTAATCCTTATATCCTTATCGCAGTTACCCTATGTAGCGTTTACATTCTCAACGCAGAGATGCCTTTGTTTGCTTTAAAGTTTAAAAGCTTTGGGTGGAAAGGAAATGAGATTCGCTGGATTTTTATAGGGATTTGTATCGCACTAATACTCGCCTTACAAATTTATGCAGTGCCTTGTATCATCATTATTTATATGTTGATGAGTGTGGTGAACAATATTCGGAAGGGAAGAACCTAATTTTCGCCGTATGGCTTAGTCAAAAATCTTCTTTTTTCTCAATTCAAAATTCTGACCTAAATATACCCTTCGTACTACTTCGTCTTCAGAGAGTTCTTCTGGTGAACCGTGCCTTAAGATGTTACCTTCAAACATGAGATAGGTACGATCAGTAATGGCAAGTGTTTCTTGTACGTTATGATCGGTAATCAGAATACCGATGTTTTTCTTCGTTAGTTGTGCCACAATTCGTTGAATATCTTCCACAGCAACAGGATCTACACCCGCAAAAGGCTCATCCAATAATATAAAAGTTGGGTCTGTTGCCAATGCACGTGCGATTTCTGTGCGGCGGCGTTCTCCACCACTTAATAAATCGCCATTTCTATGGCGGCGGTCTTGTAAACTGAATTCTTCCAACAACTTCTCACAACGTTCTTTTTGTTCTTTTTTAGGCAAATTGGTCAATTGCAAGACCCCTAATATATTTTCTTCTACAGTTAATTTCCTGAAAATAGAAGCCTCCTGTGCGAGATAACCTATTCCTATTTGAGCACGCTTGTACATCGGATACTGAGTGATTTTTGTATCGTCCAACCACACCTCACCCCCTGTAGGTTTTACAAGCCCTACGGTCATATAAAAAGAAGTGGTTTTACCGGCACCGTTAGGTCCTAGTAGACCAACGATCTCTCCTTGGTTCACTTCGTATGAAACTCCTTTTACAACCGGCCGACCTTTATAGGATTTCTGTAAATTATCAGCTCTTAATTTTTTTCGCATGAAGCAAATTTAATGGTTTTGAATTCAATTTTACACTTGTAATAACATCTTGCAGACACAATCCTAATGAACATGTAAATTTAACAGAATAAAATGTTTCTTTCTTATTTCCAATTTGGTAATCTCACTCCACGAATTTTAGTACAAAAAGAGGCCTCTCTTAAGAGAGAAGAGATTTTTATAGTTCCCATAAACAAAAACCTCATTTTCTTTTTAATAAATTAAAACTACAATTGGTATAATGATTAACTTGCAGGGTAGTATAGAAATTCAATTACTTAATTTATGGAACTTCCTAGATTTCTTATGGGCGATAACGTTCATTATCCTGAAGATATTTTTGTCATTCACTTAGAATATCCCCGTTTTATTATCAATTTAAAAGATGATGAAGTGGAGTTCCTAGAAGAAGTTACCAAAGCAGATGTGGAGGAACTGGAAGAAGAGACTAAAAACTTGATTGAAGAAGCTAGTCGTTTTTACGATGAGCAAATGGAATTATACGAACAATAATGAAAGGTATTAAAGAGTTAGATTGGGAAGCAAGCTTATTTCTTAACGATTGGGGGAGTGATGCGATAGATCTATTCTTTAACATCATAACGCATAAATTTTATGCAATCCCCTTGTATTTACTTGTCCTTATTATTCTTTATAGAAAACTGGGTATTCGCAATTTAGCAATCACCTTGGTCGTTATCGCTTTATTAATTACTTGCAGCGATCAACTGGCCAATCTTTTTAAAAATGGTTTTGAAAGGTTGCGGCCTTTTCGAGAGCCAGCCTTAGAAGGATTGATCACCAAGGTTGGTAAAAGCGGTGGTACTTATGGTTTTTATAGTGGTCATGCGAGTAGTGCTGTTGCGCTGGCTACTTTCTTGTGGTTTATTTTGAGAAGAGAGCATAAGTTAATAGGGGGTATGATGATTGTTTGGGCTGTTCTGGTTGCTTACAGTCGGGTATATTTAGGCGTTCACTACCTAGGTGATGTGCTTATGGGAGCATTTATGGGGACGTTACTAGGTTTGTTTTTTGCTGGGGTGTACGCTTTCGCGAAAGCGAGATACGGAGTCTCTACCACCATAAATTACAACTAGATGAATAAGCAATTTCGTTTTGAAGTCACTACGCAATGGAAAAAGGGAGACTATAAAAATTCTAAAACACACCTTTCTAAAATTGCTGGAAAACCAGATGTAACTATTTCTGCGGCTAGAGCGTTCAAAGGTCAGGAAGATCAACACAATCCTGAAGATTTATTGTTAAGTGCGCTGTCCTCTTGCCATATGATGTCTTATTTTTATGTATGCCAGCAACAGGGAATTGAGGTAGTAGATTACAAAGATAAGGCAGTAGGAACGCTAGAACTGCGCCCTAACTTTAGTGGGGGTTTTACTAAAGTACAATTGAATCCTCTGGTTACTATTTCAAATGCATCTCAAGAAATACTTGCTATAGACTTGCATAAAAAGGCACACGAGCTTTGTTTTATAGCCAATTCTGTGAATTTTGAAGTGATTATCGATCCTGTTATTGAATCGCTAGAAAGATAATTGCCATTATGTAACTTCTATTGTCGATTATGATGATGGCATCTGATCAGTTTTGGGAGTATAATAATCCCTATAGGTCATCCTTTTTTAATTAAAAACGTCAAAGGATAATTTAAGTCCTTGAATAATCATGTTGGTTCCTATAATTGCAATGATCAATCCCATTAACTTACCGATTACTGAAATCACATTATCTCCAATTTTTTTTGCAATAATGTCACTCAAGGAAAAGGCGATGTAGTTGAGTAAACACATCAGTCCAAAAACGAGGATAATCAACGCTATATTGATGTAAGAGGTGGTATTAGCAACAAAATTAGTTGCCGTTACTATAGTTCCTGGACCAGCTAAAATTGGAATCGCCAGTGGAGAAATCGCAATATTTTCATCAATATTGACGGTGTTGAGATGCTTAATGTTTGATTTTTTAGACTGTAACATTTCAAACCCAACAAAGAAGATTAAAATCCCACCAGTAATCTTAAAGGCAGGTATGGTAATACCAAATAAGTCAAAGATATAATTACCCAGCAACACAAATACGGTTACTATTATAAAAGCTATAATTACAGCTTTTAGATTTATTCTTTGTTTGGTTTCTTTGTCAGCTCCTTCTGTTAATGTTAAAAATATAGGCATGTTAGAAATCGGATTCATAATAGCAAAAAAGCCAGTGAATACGGTTATTGCAAAAGTTGCTAATTCATTCATTTAATGAGGCTGTAATTGAAAAGTATTAGAGATGATTGTGTGCGTTTTCCTAATTTCAATAAGCAAAAGTAGTCAAAAGGAACCTTCTACAATTCAAAGATGCTTGAAATTAAGATTTGTAGTCGTATCAACTAACTCCCAATAACTCATCAATAGTATTTGCAGTAACAGAATGGTAATTAGGTCGTGCTGTTTTATAGATGGCTATAGCTTCATCCGTGCGTCCTGCTCTTTTAAATGCCTTATACAACGTTGTTACATACCAGCGTCTTCCAACGCTATTTAAGAATTCAGCAATTTTATTGTCGACATTGTTTCCGTGATAGCCATGCCGGATGGATTGCTCATACCAAACCATATTGATGTAAGAGTTGGTAGAAACTGTAAAATTAAAGCTGTTGTCTAATTCTTGCAGCTGTTCTATCGTCATATCCTCAGGGAAATTACGGATAAAATGAACCCATTCTTGTGGGGTCCATTGACTGGTAGCAGCCACATCAATCTTGTCAGTGTCTATAAAGCTTTGCAACGTCTTTTCTACATTAGAAAACGCAACGGACTGGATAACAGCAGCATTATCAGGAATACCTGGCTCGTAAATCCATTCTTCGGTATTGAAAGTGATGTTGTTTTTTTCTAACAAATTGGCGTTGAGATAGGTGACAAAATCTTCTGTATTGGTTGTAGAAAAAGCATTTTTCTTAAAATAGGACTTTAAAAAAGCATCCATTTGCTCCCGACCTACTTCTTCTTCTAATGTTCTTAAAAACAAATAGCCTTTATCGTATGCGATGCTGTTCATTCCATCATCTGGATTTCTACCTTTTAAGTCGAGTTTTAATTTAGTGTCATTAGGGCGGTCCTTTAAGGATTCTAATTCGTCCTCTAAATCCTGACGCCCTATCAATGCTAACATATTAGCACGTTCTTTGCCATAGAGCGCTTCCATGATTCGAGTTTCAAAATAAACGGTAAACCCTTCATTCAGCCAGAAGTCGTTCCAAGTAGCGTTAGTCACTAAATTACCAGACCAAGAATGCGCCAATTCATGTGCTACCAGCGAGGTCAAACTTTTATCTCCTGCAATAACCGTAGGAGTAGCAAAGGTCAATCGAGGGTTCTCCATTCCGCCAAAAGGGAAACTAGGTGGCAATACAATCACATCAAACTGTTCCCAGTCGTAAGCACCGTATAAATTCTCTGCAGCGACGACCATTTTTTCCATATCTGAAAATTCTTCATGCGCTTTTTCCAACATCGAATTCTCTGCATAAACTCCAGTTCTATCGCTTATGGTTTTGTATTCTATGTCTCCTACCGCAAGCGCAATTAAATAGGCAGGAATAGGCTGTTCCATTTTAAAATGGTACTTACCGTTAGTAGTTTTCTCCTTTGGATTCTCTGCACTCATTACTGCCATAAGGTTTGATGGTACTTTTACCGTCGCGTTATAAGTAAAGCGTATTTGCGGGCTGTCCTGAATAGGAATCCAAGTACGTGTTAAAATTGCCTGACCTTGTGTGAAAAGAAACGGATTTGTTTTATCGGCTGTTTGTTGCGCAGTTAACCATTGTAAGGCTTCTGTTTGAAATGTGGTGTTATAAGTTACCGCTATTTTTTGAGTGTCTTTTTGAATAGCTATAGTCAATGACTGTCCTAAAATCTCATCCATTTTACCCAATTCAAAAGTTGTCGCTTCTCCATCTGCAGTCACTTCGTTGATGTTTAGAAACTTACTGTCTAGAATGATTTGTGAGGCTGCATTATTGACAATATCATACGTGGCTGTGCCACTAATGACTTGTGCGTCAACGTCCACATCAATATCTAAATCCAAGTGTGTTATTACTGCCTCGTTAGGTTGTGCAAAGGAATGTGACTCTTCTGTATAGGTGTTTTTAGTCATTTTCTCTTTAGCTTGGTTGCAACTGCTTAGAATAGATAGGCAAGTTATGGCTAGGAAGAATCCCTTTTTCATTTGGTTATTTTTTGTGGTACTAAGGTAAGAAAGCATAAGGAATCATTTTAAGAAACTAGGAGCTATTTAAAAACAGGAAATTCAACATTCTACAGCTCCTTGACTGAGAACTATTGTTCGATAGGCTTTATTAGTGGAGGAAATGTAAAAGGGTAGCTTTTGTAGCCTAATACAAAACAAGGGTGGTTAAAATCTGGTTGAAATTGTAAGATCAATTTTAAGTAGATCTAATTTTAAGCATCACAAAACAGTGTAGAATCAACTGCTTCTATTTCTTAAAGGATCACAGTCCTAATAATTCACTAGCCGCATCAAAAGGGCTTTTCTTTTTACTCAACACCTCTTTTTCTAAAACAGCGAGTTTTGAAATCACTTCTTGTCGGTTGTAAAAATTACTTGTAATCGCATCCTCTACTGTTTGATGGAACCAGTAGAGTTCTTGGGTGTGGCGTTTTTTGATAAAGCTTTTGTTGGCTTTGGAGTGTGCCGTATAGTTTTCTATTTCTTCAATGACCTCTTTAATTCCTACGTTGTTAAGACCGCTACAGGTGAGTACTTGTGTAGGCCATCCGTGGTCTTTATCAGGCATGAGATGAACGGCGTTTTTGAATTCGCGACAAGCGTGTTTTGCGGCGATTTGGTTATTCCCATCGGCTTTATTGATGATGATGGCGTCGGCCATTTCCATGATGCCTCGTTTGATACCTTGTAGGTCGTCTCCAGCTCCAGCTAATTTTAAGAGTAAGAAAAAGTCGGTCATGCTGTGTACGGCAGTTTCGCTTTGTCCTACGCCCACGGTTTCTACAATGATGAAGTCGTATCCTGCCGCTTCACAGAGTATGATGGCCTCGCGTGTTTTACGTGCCACGCCTCCAAGTGTAGTTCCAGCAGGACTAGGTCTTATAAAGGCTTGGTCGCTTTTAACCAGTTCTTCCATTCTGGTTTTATCTCCCAAAATACTGCCTCGTGATATGTTGCTTGACGGATCAATAGCGAGTACGGCCACTTTTTTGCCGCGTGCTATAAGTTGTCTTCCTAGGGATTCTATAAAAGTGGATTTCCCCACGCCTGGCACTCCAGTGATTCCTAGTCTAAAGGATGTTCCTGAATAAGGCAGGGCTTGTTGTAATACCGCTTTCGCGAAAGCGGAATCTCCACTAGCCTTGCTCTCCACTAAAGTAATCGCGCGACTCAAGGCACTTACCTGTCCAGATTGCAGTTCGTTAAAAAGCTGCTCCACATTAAGAGCTTCTTTCTTGCGCTTTATGTTGGGATTGATATGTGAGTTGGTAGCCAATTATAATTTTTTAGAGTAGTTTATCGCTATTTTACCTCCAATAAATGCCATGGGAATATATGCCAGCAAAAGATCAAGAGCCTCAAACCAAATAGGTCCAGGCAGCATTAAATTAACTGAGATTCCTCCTAAAAGGAATAAACCACCTATGGAAAAAGCCATGTTCTTTTTATGAGTTGCCGCAATTAATGCTGCTATAAAAGCTCCAGACAAAGTTCCCAATGCATGTGCTAAAAATGGAAAGATAAAATTTTTGTAAGTGAATGTAGGCATGACTCTTTTCAGGTCTTCCATAGTGCTGACATCTCCTCCTTCTACTGGGACCAGGACGTTTCCTACTTCTACTATTCCTATGTTAATGACACTGCCGATCAGCATACCTGTTAAAACAGCAATTATATTTCTTATAACGGGATTCATAAAGATCTCAATTAGAATTTAAAAATACAGTTTTTCTTTTCAAATGTGCCGTTTTAAAAAACGAACCTCATAAGGATTCTTCGCGCTAAGATGAGCCTTTTATGTTGTAAAATAAAAAATGCCTTACGAGGAAGTAAGGCATTTTTATGTTCTTAATTTATTAGCAAATCAACATCTTGATGATTAAGCTTTCTTTTCTAAAACCCATTCTCCTTTATGGATTAAAGGAAGTGCAGATTTAAACTTTGTTTCTTTGGTTTCTCCAGTCATTACATTTTTAATCACCACTTTATCGTTGCGACCTATCTTTGGTTGATCACGTGTGATGGTTTCTGTAACTTGAGCACGCTGTTGTTGCTGACTGGCACCCACACCTACAGCTCTTGCTTGAGCAGCTTGCTCATCGCTGTTCAATACCTCTTCTTTTTGAGTGCTTGTTTTTTCTGTTTTGCGTTGTCTGGCCTCACTTATTGCTGTAACATCTCTAGTAGGAAGATCTCCTTTAAACATAAAACCAATAACGTCTTTATTTACTTTATCGATCATCACTTTGAATAATTCAAAGGCTTCAAATTTGTAAATGAGTAATGGGTCTTTTTGCTCATGAACGGCAAGTTGTACACTTTGCTTTAACTCGTCCATTTTGCGCAGGTGTGTTTTCCATGCTTCGTCAATAATGGCTAGGGTAATATTTTTCTCAAAGTCTGTAACTAAAGAACGCCCTTCACTATCATAAGCTTCTTGCAGGTTGGTCGCTACATTTAAGGTTTTGATACCGTCTGTAAATGGAACTGCGATGCGCTCGTAATTGCGCTGGTCGTTTTCCATCACATTTTTTATTACAGGAAATACTTCTGCAGCGGTGCGTTGCATTTTTTCCCTATAATGATCATAGGCTGTTCTATAGATAATGTCAGTGATGCTTTTTTCATCTTTAGCCGAAAACTCTTCCTCAGAAACAGGACTGCTCATAGAGAAGTATCGAATCAACTCAAATTCAAAGTTTTTGAAATCTTGTGCCAATTTATTTCCTTCTGTAATGTTTTCTGAGATATCATAGATCATATTGGCTATATCTACGGCAAGTCGATCTCCAAATAAAGCGTTGTGACGTCGCTTGTAAATCACTTCACGTTGCGCGTTCATCACATCATCATATTCTAGTAACCTTTTACGAACACCAAAAGCGTTTTCTTCTACTTTAGTCTGTGCCCGTTCAATAGATTTAGAAATCATAGAATGCTGGATCACTTCACCTTCTTTCATTCCTAATCGGTCCATAGTTTTTGCCATACGTTCAGAACCAAAAAGTCTCATCAGGTTGTCTTCTAATGAGACATAAAATTGAGAGCTTCCTGGGTCTCCTTGACGACCTGCACGACCACGCAACTGTCTGTCTACACGACGAGAATCATGTCGTTCTGTACCTATAATGGCTAGACCACCTGCGGCTTTTACTTGGTCAGATAATTTGATATCAGTTCCACGACCAGCCATGTTAGTAGCAATAGTGATCTGTCCCGGATTACCAGCTTCAGCAACGATGTCTGCTTCACGTTTGTGTTGTTTTGCATTTAGTACGTTGTGTTCTATTCCTGCGCGTTGTAATGTTCTACTGAGAAGTTCAGAAATATCTACAGAAGTAGTACCTATAAGCACTGGGCGACCAGCTTCTTTAAGTTTTGTTACTTCTTCTATTACGGCACCGTATTTTTCACGTTTTGTTTTATAAACAAGATCTTGTCTATCATCCCTAGCTATAGGTCTGTTAGTAGGAATTTCTACTACATCTAGCTTGTAGATTTCCCAGAATTCTCCAGCTTCAGTTACAGCAGTTCCTGTCATACCTGAAAGCTTCTTGTACATACGGAAGTAATTCTGCAAGGTAATCGTAGCAAAAGTTTGTGTCGCATCTTGAATTTTCAAATTCTCCTTAGCTTCAATAGCTTGGTGTAATCCGTCACTATAACGTCGCCCATCCATTGCACGGCCAGTTTGTTCATCTACGATTTTAACAATCATTTCAGTTTCTATTCTAAAACCGCCATTCCCGTTAGGAACTTTCTTTTCTTGAGCATCTACAATGTATTCGGTATCTTTCTCAAATAAAGTATAGGCTTTAAGTAACTGATTTAAAGTATGAATACGTTCGGATTTTACAGAAAACTCTCTGAATAATTCTTCTTTTTTCTCGGCTTCTTCTTCTTTAGAAAGTCCAGCGTTTTCGATACGGCTTATTTCCATACCCACTTCTGGCATAACAAAAAAGTCAGGTTCATCTTCACCAGAAAGGAATTCAATACCCTTGTCGCTTAACTCTACTTGATTGTTTTTTTCATCAATAACAAAGTAAAGCCCCTCATCTATTTTAGGCATTTCACGGTTGTTATCTTGCATATAAAAATTCTCTGTTTTTTGAAGTAAGCTTTTCATACCTTCTTCGCTTAAGAATTTTATAAGTGCTTTGTTTTTTGGAAGACCACGGAAAACCCTTAATAATTGTTTTCCTCCTTCTTTAGTGTCACCTTCAGCAATTAATTTTTTAGCTTGAGCAAGGGTTTGTACCAGTTCTTTTCTTTGAACCTCTACAATAGTTGCAACAGGTGCTTTTAATACATCAAACTCTTGACGGTCTCCCTGTGGGACTGGCCCAGATATAATTAGAGGGGTACGAGCATCATCGATTAGAACAGAATCGGTCTCATCAATAATGGCATAATTGTGTTTGCGTTGCACTAGATCTTTAGGATCATGAGCCATATTATCTCGCAAGTAATCAAAACCAAATTCATTGTTGGTACCGTAGGTGATATCTGCTAGATATGCTTGGCGTCTTTCTTCAGAATTAGGCTTGTGATAATCGATACAATCTATAGTCAGTCCATGAAATTCAAATAAAGGCCCGATCCAAGCACCATCGCGTTTTGCTAAATAATCATTAACGGTTACCACATGAACGCCGTTACCTGAAAGAGCATTGAGATAAACCGGTAGTGTAGCTACCAGTGTTTTTCCCTCTCCAGTTTGCATTTCTGCAATTTTACCACTGTGTAATGTTGCTCCACCTATCAATTGTACATCATAATGAATCATGTCCCAAGTAATTGGTTTACCAGCTGCATCCCAGGAGTTCTTCCATATTGCTTGATCACCGTCTAGGTCAATATAGTCTTTTGTTCCAGATAATTCACGGTCTCGAGCTGTAGCTGCAACACGTATTTCTTTGTTATGGAAAAAACGCTTGGCCGTCTCTTTTACAACAGCAAAAGCTTCTGGCATAATTTCATTGAGAATTTCTTCACCTTGTAAATAAGCGACTTCTTGTAATTGATCAATTTCATTATAGATTTCCTCGCGTTTATCGATGTCTTGTTCCTTTTCAGCAATTTGCATTAAACTTGCAATATGAGACAACGTATCTGCCTTTGCAGCAGCAATCTTTTCCTTAAACTCTATTGTTTTATGGCGAAGTTGATCAAAATTAAGCTGCTCTAATTCAGGCTCAAATTGGAGTATTTTGTCAACTATGGGTTGAATTTCTTTTATATCTTTCTTTGACTTATCGCCAACGAATACTTTTAAAACGGAATCTAATAGTCCCATAATGTGTTATTTATTTATATGTAGCAATTTATAATATACCTAGTACTAATACCCAAAATTAAAACAAAAAAAAAGTCTCTTTACGAGACTTTTATCCGGTTAAGGATTGTTAATACTCATCCTCATTCCAGAGGTAGTCGTCGTCTGTAGGATAATCTGGCCATATTTCTTGAATAGACTCATATAAGTCTCCTTCATCTTCAATGGCTTGTAAATTTTCCACTACTTCTAACGGTGCTCCTGTGCGAATTGCGTAATCGATCAATTCATCCTTCTCAGCAGGCCAAGGCGCATCACTTAAATAAGATGCTAGTTCTAGTGTCCAATACATATTGTTGCTCGTTAAGTTTTTTGCAAAAATAAACTTCTCGTCGATTTATGCAAGTTATTTTTACTTTGTTTTCAAGATTTGCAAGAGCGTATAAGCTTTTGAAAATCAAAATGTTCGCTGAAAATGTTCATCAGTTGCCCCACATTTTATTTATTTTTGATCAGAAATTGCTGTGATGGTGCGTATTATGCACTGTTACAGATTTTCAATGAAAATAAATTAGTACTTTTTTGGGATCCATTTTATCTCTTCTGCTTGCAACTCTTTTGACAATTTGCGTGCCAATACAAACAGGTAGTCAGATAGTCGGTTGAGATATTTTAAAACTTCAGGATCTACTGGAGCATGCTCGTTTAACTCTGTCGCTAGACGTTCTGCACGGCGGCAGACGGTTCGTGTAATATGACAATATGACACAGAAGGATGCCCGCCAGGAAGTATAAAATGTGTCATTTCAGGCAGTTCTTCATTCATAAGGTCTATTTCCCTTTCTAAAAGACTGACTTCTTTCTCACTGATTTTAGAAATATTGAGTCGGTCTTTACCACTTTTTAATAATTGTTTTTCTGGGGGGGTCGCTAAAATCGCTCCAATGGTAAAAAGATGGTGCTGTATGGAGTTGATAATTTGGTTGGTATTTTTATCGATCTTTTGATCACGTATCAATCCCATCCATGAATTAAGCTCGTCTACAGTTCCATAACTATCAATTCTTAAGTTGTGTTTGGGAACTCGCGAGCCTCCAAATAACGCTGTAGTACCGGAATCACCTGTTTTTGTATATATTTTCATTTTTTCGATCTCGTTTTTAGTTCTCTTAATATGTGTTATAGCAGTGGTCAACACCCGTCTTCCCATTCTGTAGAGGTCTCTTAGTTCTAATTAGGAAATTGCTCTGGTAAAGGTTGTTAACAGTATTTGTATTCGACAAAAAGATTAAATATTTTCTAATTTTTCTATTAAAATAAGAAGTGATTGCTCATCTAATTGGGAAGTAAGTTCACTTTCTGCAGCATCTACCTTTTGATCTAAAACAATTAGTAAATTTAACCCGTCCGCCGTAATAGTAAGTTCTATTTGTCTTCTGTCTTTTGGACATTGTACGCGATCCACCAATTTTTTATCCACTAGTTTATCAATCACTCGGGTCGTATTTGAATTGGCATGAATCATTTCTTTACTCACATCTTGAAGGCTTGCTGCCTTTCCCTTGCGGCCTCTCAAAATACGAAGCACATTAAATTGCTGTATGGTAATTCCATGCTCTTTTAAGGTATGACTTATTACCTCGGTTGCTTCCGTACCCTTTTTAATAAGGGTAGTTACTAGCTTTCGCGAAAGCGGAATAGAAATCAGTTCCTTACTCATAAATTTAATTTACACCTACATTTATTGTTGCTACAAATTTATTTGAACCCTTTTCTGTAGAACAAAATTTAATGTTAAATTTCAGGTTCCATCAGCATCCTTTTCTCTTGACCTCAATAAAATGAAATTTTTCAATATTTGTAATATTTTTACGTTAATCATAAAAAGGGAATCAATGAAAAAATATATAGTAGTGAGCTGTTTACTGATTTGTATGACTGCAATGGCACAAAATGAAAGTGGTCTTGGAATTACTGCAGGTCTTAATTACGGTTCTACAGGCAATTTAAGAGAGAGTGGGCAAACTATTATGGATAATCCTGATAAGAAATTGGGGTATCATTTAGGAATCTATTGGAAAATAGATCTTGCCTTGTTGTACCTAAGACCAGAATTAAAATATACCCAATTAAATAATGAGTATCGGGGCAGTCTGTTTGATATTCAAAAAATCGACCTACCTCTTCTAGTAGGTACTTCTATAATAGGCCCTTTACATGTTTTTGCCGGACCTTCATTTCAGTATATAGTTGATACCAAATTGGAAGACACATCCCTAGGTGATGTTCAAAAGGAATGGAGCCTGGGTGCTCAATTTGGTGTAGGAGTGAACTTGGGGAAGTGGGGAATAGACGTCCGTTATGAACGTGGTTTTACTGAAAACGAAGTAACTTTTATAAGAAACAATATAGCTGCTCAGGGAACGCTAGATACCAGACCAGAGCAAATCATTCTCGCAATGAGCTTAAAACTGTAAGGGAATCACAAGGATTGGATTCCTTCATTAATACTTATTTTTAAGTGTTGTTCACCAAATGAGCAACCGTTCCTTTACAAAAACTCCCAACGCTACCCAGTATAGGAAGTGTCGGGAGTTTTTGTTATTTAGAATAGTAAAGGAGTTGTTCTTTATAGGTATTATTTATTCCAATTCAATTTTATCTATTAACAGTTCAAATGAGAGTTCTTTATTACCTATAAAAAGGGAGAGTTCGTCAATAAAAGTATGTTCAAAATTATCCATATTTAATTGCCTTCCTTTAAACGAGGGTACCATTTGGGCTAATTCTAATTCTACAGTTTCCCATTCGCCACTTGTAGGAAAAGCTATGATGTAGGAGTGGCCATCAGATGCTGATTCTTTAAAACGCAGCTGGTACTCATTGCCATCACCTTTAATTTTTAATAACGCCTTGGTTGCATCACCTAATTTAGTGTCTGGGCAATGGTATCTAACAGAGGCAAAACCGCCATTTTTTTCTAAAGAAACCTTACCCTTAAAATTTGCATGCCCATCTTTAGTTAGCTCTATCGAGCTAGAAGAAACGCCACCCATAACAGTGTCGTTGATAATGGTCCAGTCTTCTAATTCTGTCTCAGAATTAAAATTGATTAATGTAGTGTTGATCATCATAAATCGGAAAGATAAAGTATAGTATACATTTCGTTTACATGTAAGTCCACTTTTCTACAATAACTTTTATGGGATTCTCAAAAAACAGCCACATTTTGCGAATTCTTATCTATCAGCCAAACTTCCGTGCTCGCTAGAGAAGGCGCTTTCATTCACCTATTTTCACTCCTTAAATAAGTTACGCTCTTTTTTATCTTGTTACATTTGATGTGATGTTTTGAATTATCAAATTTTATGTTTAAGGTCCTCTTTATCGCTATGATTGCTACCAAGTAACGTGAAATTAACAATTGCTAAAATCATTTTTTTAACAACCGGCTTCCTTTTTTAAACTTTAGAAAGTTAGTGCAGCAGATTTATGTAGGGAACTAAAGATAAAAAAAGAAGGTGTTATTTCTTTTGGACCCGCGTTAAATCTAGCATATTCACAGCATTACTTTCTAGATGAAGCACATCTTTAGATATAAAACGCACCCTTTGGTCATAGTACAATGGGACAATAGGTGCTTCAGCTATGATAATACTATCCATTTTGACGTACAGATTTTTTCTAGTTTCCGGATCAATAGCGGTAAGAGCATTTTCATAAAAGGAGTCATAGGCTGCGTTTTTAAAGTGAGTATAATTCGGACCATTAGGAGCAAAGTTTTTAGAGTAAAACAAAGAAAGATAGTTTTCAGCATCAGGATAGTCTGCAATCCAACTGCTTCTAAATATATCTAACTGTCCATTTTTACGGGCCTGTCTTAATGTTGACGGAGTCATGACATCAATTTGTACTTGAACACCTATTTTCTGAAGTTCTTTCTGTAGGAATTCGCATAGATCCAAGTAATTTGCCCCTGTACTGATGGTAATACTTGGATGATCATCACCGGTTTCTTTACTATACGCAGTGATCAGAGATCTTGCACGACTGGGGTCGTAGGTAAAGCCTTTTACTATACCTCCAGCAGGAATACCTGCGGGTATAAAACCGTTATGTGCTGGCATACCTATATTATTGCGTAAGTATTTGATCATTTTATCTCTGTCAAAACCTAAATTAATAGCCTGGCGCAATTTTTTGCTTTGTAATTCTGGTGATTTGCTGTCTACTTTTAGTCCTAGGTATTCGGTATTTAGGAAAGGAGCCTTTTCAAGAGTAACGGTTGGTATATAAGCCTCCTTTAACGCGCCAGATGTGGTCAATAACTCATCTTTATAACTGGGATCGATGGCATTTATAAAATCTAAATTTCCTTGGGCAAATTCTAAAAATTCACTTTGCTTATCTGTTTTAAAGCTAATAGCTACAGCTTCTAGGTATGGTAAGGAGTTTCCTTTTTCATCTTTTTCAAAGTACAACTTATTTTTGCGCAATACCATTTTTACATTTTCTTGCCATCTTTTTAAATAAAATGGTCCAGTACCTATGGGTTGTTCTCTTAAGTTACTGCTTCCCTCAGGTACGACGCTACAATATTTCATCGATAGCAATCCTAGAAATGCTGGTAAAGCTTGTTTTAAAGTAATCTGAAGTTCTAGCGGTGCGATGACCTTGATGTCTGTTACATTTTTCATAACCCATTCTCCAGGTGAGGCGACTTCAGGGTCTGATAAACGCTCTAAGGAATATTTAAAATCTTTTGCTGTTATGGTTCTCGCTTTAGCGAAAGCATCATTAAAATAAATACCTTCTCTAATGTAAAAGGTATAAACAGTAGCCGTCGCATCTATTTCCCAGTGCGAAGCCAGATCAGGCACCACCTCTAAATTTTTATCCAACTTAACCAGTCCGTTGTACAGAAGATTACACACCCAAATATTGCGTTGATCCTTTGCAAAAGCAGGATCCAAACTGGTCACATTTGCATGTTCATTATACCTAAAAACGGTCTTTAGATCAATTTTTTGTTCTTGATACTGACAGGAAGTTAGTAAGATAAAAGACAATAAAACAAAGAGGTAGTTGTGCATGAAGTAAAGGTATTAGGAAGCAGGTCTGGTAGCGCAATTAGAAGTTGATTTTTATTAAGAATTAATTAATAGGTGCATTTTTAGTAGTAGGTGCCTTATAGGTACTAAGGAAAAAAGTTGTGTTGCCTCATTTTACGGTTCTTTCTAATGGAATCTTCCGATCGTTTTATCGGAAGTCAAAGCCTCTTTTTAGTAAGTTACGTTAATTTGAGAACGAATAAGGTCTAAAGTTTTTATCAATTCATAGCTATGCAGATGGCTCATTTGATGACTTTGTAATTGACCTGAAAGAATGCAGTTTCTTACTTCTTCAATTTCATGAACATAACCATTGTTTATATACGGAATCCTCATCGTATAGGGCTTTTTATCATGGATTTCTACAGTTATTTTCTCTGTATGGTGAAAAGGTGCGTGCATGATAATTTTTCCTTTACTTCCGAAGATGATAGCAGTGTTAGAAGTTTCTGATAGAAAGGATGATTCTAAAGTGGCGGTAGCTCCATTTTTAAATTTCATAAGCATCGCACAATGTTGGTCAATTCCGGTTGTAGTTAATTGCGCAATGCATTTTGTTTCTATTGGTGTTCCTAACAATAACATACTTATAAATATAGGGTAAATCCCTATATCGAGTAAGGAACCACCCCCTAATTCCTTTGCCATAAGGCGACTGCTAGGATCTGTTGTAGCAAGGTAACCGAAGTTTGCTTGAATAGAATGGACTTCCCCTATAGTGTTTTGATCCATAAGTTCCATCACTTGAAGCGTGCTTGGAATAAAACGTGTCCATAAAGCCTCCATTAAAAAGAGTTGTTTTTCTCTAGCAGTGTTGATCATGATTTCAACCTCTTTCAGGTTCATCGCAAACGGCTTTTCACAAATGACAGCTTTACCCGCTTGAAGACATATCATGGTATGGTTAAAATGAAGAGCATGAGGTGTTGCTATATAGACAATATCCACCGTGGGGTCGGCTACGAGTTCTTCATAGCTGGAATAATAGTGCCTTGCTTTATAAGATGTTGCAAAGTCTTTTGCTTTAGTAAGTTCCCTTGAGCCTACCGCCTGTAAAATACAACCATCTACCGTTATAAGATCCTGTGCAAATTTATGGGCTATTTTTCCAAGACCTATTATACCAAATTTTATCATATTTCCATTTCTATTGTGCGAATATAAAAAACAGGTGCAGATTACAAGTTTTCGCAGTGTCATAACGCTTTTTTTAAAATCATTATTTTATCTTTAAAGACATTTAGTACTGAAATACTAGAGTTGGTTAGTAGTGTTTTTTCTCAACTGGAAGTATACAGCACATTTGTATGGTATAATCATTAAATCAATAAGCATGAAAACTTTATTTATAACATTTATTGCATTACTAGTTTCATTAATTAGCAATGCTCAAGAAACATTTACATTAAAAGTGACTGTTAATAATGCCACGGGAGACCAAGGGAAGATGGTTTATAGTTTAACTACGGAAAGCCAATTTTTAAAAGCAGCTTTACAAACAGCTAGTATTGAAATTAAAGAAGGTGTGGCTACTGCCATTTTTGAAAAGGTACCTTATGGTGATTATGCAGTAATTGTTCTTCATGATAAAAACGCTAATGAAAAAATGGATTTCAGCAGTACTGGAATGCCAGAAGAAGCGTACGGAATGAGTAATAATCCTATGAGTTATGGACCGCCAAGATGGTCCGACGCTAAGTTTACTTTAGCCAGTGATATGGAAATATTTGTGCGCCTATAGGAGAAAGAACGCGCTTGTAGTAGGTATAAAAAACCTGTAAAGTGCTGAGGGAGTTGATAGATTTCTTGTTAATTTACTCCAAAGAAGACAGGATTCTATTGCTTTGAGAATTAAATTCGTAACATGGTTGTACTTATCACAGGAGCTACGGGTTTAGTAGGTTCAAAAATTTCAGAAGATTTGCTTTCCCTTGGACATACGGTTCACTATTTAACGACAAGAAAAAGCGCCATTAAAAACGAATCCCATTACAAAGGTTTTTTATGGGATGTTGAGAAAGCTGTTATAGATATTTCTTGTATTAAAGAGGTAGATGCTATAGTTCATCTAGCTGGAGAAACTGTTTTTCAAAAATGGACAGATCAAGCAAAAAAGCGTATTCTCAACAGCCGTATACATAGCACAGAATTGCTGTTGCGTTTGCTGAAAGAAAACGATCATCAAGTAAAACAGGTAGTGACCGCGAGCGCTATAGGTATTTACCCAGACGACCAAAACGGAAAAGCGCTAAGAGAAAATGAAATTCCTCCTACAGCAACCAACTTTTTGGCAGAGGTATGTATCGCTTGGGAGAAGGCAGGAGCAAAGTTTCAAGATCTAGGATTAAAACATGCTGTTGTGCGTATAGGTATCGTCCTTTCTGATAAAGGCGGGGCGTTAGGTCAAATGGCAACACCTGTAAAGTTTTTTGCAGGAACTGGTTTTGGTAATGGTAAGATGTGGCAAAGTTGGATCGCCATTGACGACCTTTCTGGAATCGTTGTTCATATTCTAAAAAAAGCACTTGAGGGAACTTACAATGCCGTGGCTCCCAATCCTGTGAGAAACAGGCCCATGATGGAGCTTATAGGAAAGGTTGTAGCTAAGCCTTTGTTGTTACCTAATGTGCCTAAAGTTATCATGAAATTAATGCTAGGAGAAATGTCTTCCATAGTTCTCGCGAGTCAGCATGCGAGTAGTGAAAAAATCCAAGAAAACGGTTATCAGTTTCTCTATCCAGATCTTGAAGGAGCATTAAAAGAGTACCTTAAGTAAAAACAGTAGTTCCTTGACCAGACCCCATCCTTTTTTAGCTGCTCCTTTCTTTTTTCTAATTATATGAACAACTCCAACACCTTATGTTGCTTGATTGAAGCTGATGTGATTACCATAAATAGGATTATAACTATTTTTTTTTAGTAGAAGTTATAGATCCTGTGTACTATGTATTTCTAATTAGGCATACTCGGCAAACCAGTTGTATAATTACCGATATTTGTTTGAGCTTTTTTAAAGCTCCTGTATTCTGTAAATCGATACTTACCGTAATTCCTTACAGAGATTCTTACTTGTCTGATGTTTTTTTTACGCACCTCCTTTGGTTGGTAATGCTGCAAACATTTTACTTGTTCTTTCATGTCAGAGGTATTTTAGCAGCTTTAAGCGATCACTAACTGTTCGTGTTTGAAAGAGGAGAGACCCGTATAGAGATCCATAAAATCAGGTTAACAAGCTTTTGTGAATAAGGAGTACTTAGTGAATCCAGTTCTCGATCATACATAAAAAAGCCTTGCTATTAATGATGGCAAGGCTTTTATGAAAAATATACTGTAGGTAATTACTTAGTAGCTACTAAATTTACGGTTAGTTTAATATCATCAGAAATTGCTTTGTCAGCGACGATATCTGTAAAAGTGCTAGAACCGTACTGTATCCCCCAGTCTGTTCGATCAATGGTGAATTCTTCACTAGTCAACATCATTTTATTCCCGTCGTATTTTACAACTACAGGAAAAGATACGTTTTTAGTAACATCTTTAAGCGTAAGATTTCCTTCTAACATAGTTTTAGCTCCTGCAGTACTTAATCCTGTTACAACAAACTTTGCTGTAGGGAATTTAGGAGTGTTAAAGAAATCTGTTTCTTTACCTTCTACAGTTCCTTCTAAGTGAGATTTTAGATTTGATGCAGCTTCTCCTTGAAGATCAGTTACTTCAATAGAGGTCATGTCTATGGTAAACGTTCCACTTTCTACGGCTTCAGCATTCACTTTTATCATACCGCTGGATAGGGCTATGTTACCCGTGTGGTCTTCGGTAGGTTTGGAGCCTACCCATGCAATATTAGATACTTCTGTATCTACAGTATAAGTAACTGCTTCCATAGTAGCTTCTGCAGCTTCAGCTTCAGCTGTGGCATTTACTTCGTTTTGGTTGTCTTTACAAGCAACAGTAAATGCGATTACCGCTGCCATACTTGTGATTTTTAATAAATTGCGTTTCATGTTTAAGTGTTGTTTATTTGATACAAAATTACATGTATATACAAATAAGTAAGTTAAATCTATATTAATTAATTGTAGTGACATTTTGACACAACGATTGGTATGGCAGCACTTTTGCCTTAACGCGGCTAGGCAGGTGAAGATGATTGTGACTATTGCGCTTTCGCGAAAGCGTAAACATTAGAAGCACCTCTATAAAAATGTGTTGAATTTATTTAAAATATACCGTCAGAAAATGGCAAAGGAAAAACAAGAGAAGAACTTGAAAGAGCAGGAAGCACCAGAAATAATGGAGCAAGAAACAGAAGAGATTCAAGAAGAAGTACAGGAGGAACGAAGTGAGCTTGAAATTCTTGAAGAGCAATTGCAAGTAGAGAAAGATAAATTCCTACGTCTCTTTGCAGAATTTGAGAATTTTAAAAGACGTACCGCAAAAGAACGTATGGAACTTTTTAAAACTGCTGGAGAAGGGGTTTTAAAGGACATGTTGCCAGTGTTAGATGATTTTGACAGAGCGATGATCGAGATCAACAAATCTGAAGATGAACAACTCACCAGCGGTATTAAATTAATATCAGGTAAACTGCGCAATACTTTAATTAATAAAGGCTTGGAAGAGTTGGAGGTTAGAGCGGGAGATACTTTTAATGCTGATATACATGAAGCAATTACCCAAATACCAGCACCTAGTGATGATATGAAAGGTAAAATCGTAGATGTGATCGAAAAAGGATATAAATTAGGAGACAAAATTATTCGTTTTCCAAAAGTAGTGATAGGACAATAATTATGGCAGATTTTTATGATGTATTAGACATTCAAAAAGGAGCAACTGCTCCAGAGATAAAGAAGGCCTACAGGAAAAAAGCCATTCAGTACCACCCAGATAAAAACCCAGGTGATGCAACTGCAGAAGAGAACTTTAAAAAAGCTGCAGAAGCTTATGAAACCTTGAGCGATCCTCAAAAGAAGGCGCGGTATGACCAGTTAGGACATCAAGCATATACTTCTGGAGGTGCTGGCGGATTCGGCGGTGGTTCTGGAGGATTTGACATGGACGATATTTTTAGTCAATTCGGGGATATATTTGGTGGCGGTGGCGGCGGATTCTCTGGTTTTGGAGGATACGGAGGTAGTCGTGGTGGACAGCGCAGGGTAAAAGGTAAGGATTTACGTATCAGAGTGTCTCTTACGTTAGAAGAAGCAGCAAATGGGGTTGATAAAAAAGTAAAAGTAAAACGCAAAAAGCAAGCTCCGGGAGTCACTTATAAAACTTGTAGTACGTGTAATGGTAGTGGTCAAGTAACCAGAATTCAAAATACTATTTTGGGACGTATGCAAACGGCAGCGCCATGTAATGCATGTGGTGGTGCCGGGCAAAGCATTGATAATAAACCTGATGGAGCTGATGCTCAAGGGTTGGTTGCTAGTGAAGAAACCGTAACTATTCAAATCCCAGCAGGAGTAGAATCAGACATGCGTCTTAAAGTGTCTGGAAAAGGCAATGATGCGCCTGGAAATGGAATAAGTGGTGATCTGTTGGTAGATATTGAAGTAAAACCTCATGCAGAATTACAAAGGGAAGGAAATAACCTTCATTACGACTTATATGTAAGTGTGCCTGAAGCGATCATTGGTACTTCAAAAGAAATTCAAACGGTTACAGGTAAGGTACGTATACCTATAGAGGCAGGAATTCAAAGTGGCAAAATATTAAGATTACGCGGTAAAGGAATGCCTAGTCTCAATGGTTACGGAACTGGGGATCTGCTAGTACATGTCAATGTATGGACACCCCGCAGCTTAACTAAAGAGCAAAAGGAATTTTTTGAGAGCATGATGACAGACGCTAATTTTGAACCAGCTCCAGAAAAAGGTGACAAATCTTTTTTTGAAAAGGTAAAAGACATGTTTTCTTAAAGAAAACTTAATGATTTAGAGAAATTTGTATATCTTTACGTTAACAAAAGGTCAACCAACCCTTTGTTATTTTTCTTTTTCATAGCAATTTTTCCCACCTCTTGTTGAAACAAGAGGTGGGTTTTTTTATGGCATTTTTTTATGGATATGATGAGATGCAGCGGCATCCTATCCTATTCTTCTTTTTATCATGACCTTTTGATAAATTTTCCTATTAAAATATTCTAAATACTTAGTAATACCATATCCTTCTTGTTAATTTAGCGCAATTATTTACTTCATGGGAAACGCGCTAGAAGCTATACATATAAAAAAGGATTATGGAAATTATACAGCACTTAATGACGTGTCTATTTCTGTTCCTAAGGGAAGTGTTTATGGATTGTTAGGTCCTAATGGGGCTGGTAAAACATCACTAATCAGAATTATTAACCAGATCACCATGCCAGATGAAGGCCACATCTTGCTCAATGGGGAACGATTACAACCCCGACATATTGAAAATATAGGATACATGCCAGAAGAGCGCGGTCTTTACAAGTCAATGAAAGTAGGAGAGCAGTGCATTTATCTCGCTCAATTAAAAGGATTAACTACAACCCAGGCAAAAGAACGATTGAACTATTGGTTTGAAAGATTCGAAATACAAGACTGGTGGAATAAAAAACTTCAAGAACTTTCTAAAGGAATGGCTCAAAAGGTACAGTTTATAGTAACCGTGATGCACGAGCCTAGTCTGTTGATTTTTGATGAGCCGTTTTCTGGATTCGACCCGGTGAATGCCAATCGTATTAAAGAGGAGATTTTAAAACTGCGAGATGATGGAGCAACCATTATCTTTTCTACACACCGTATGGAAAGTGTTGAGGAAATGTGCGATCATATTGCATTGATCCACAAATCAAATTTAGTGCTCGAAGGTAAATTAAGTGAAATCAAACAACACTATAGAGATCGCAACTACGCGGTGTCTTTGATATGTGAAAATATTGATATGGCATTTCAACAAATCCCATCAGAATTCAATCCTCAACCTATAGTTTTATCTGGTTTGGATCACACCTTAGATGTGCAAATTAAAATACCCAAAGAGGTAGATGTGTCTATCGCATTAAATCGATTACTACAACTAGGCGAACTCACCCATTTTAGTGAGGTGATACCAAGTGTGAATGATATTTTTATTAAAACGGTACAGCAGCATGGATAAACTGTGGCTTATCATAAAGAGAGAATACCTTAATAAGGTAAGGAATAGGACATTTATCATCATGACTTTTGTTAGTCCAGTGATATTTGTTGGTGTAGCGTTATTGATAGGATGGTTGACGAGCATCAACTCTGATACCACCAGAAAAATTGCGGTACTCGATCAAACAGATTATGACTATGCAGCACTTTTTAAAGAGGATGACCGAAGTGAATACATACATCTAGTAGGTGTTTCTAAAGAAGCCGCAATTGCTGCTAGTAAGAAGTCAGATTACTATGGATTGCTACTTATTGAAGCCAGAGAAGGGCAGTTGGCAACTATTAGCTTTTATTCTGATGATTCTCCTGCCCAAGGGTTTTTAGAGTCTATTGAACACAAAATCAACCAAAAAGCTACTGCAAATAATCTAGAAGATGCTGGGATCAATCTTACTATTATTGAGCAACTTACTATAAATAAGGAATTGCAGTTACAAGACTTTGCTGGTGAAAAAACCAGTAAAATGTCGGGATGGATTAAAATTGCGGCAGGGGGAGCGGCAGGATATTTATTGATGATGTTTATCATTATATATGGTAATATGGTCATGAGATCTGTAATAGAAGAAAAGACCAATCGCATTGTAGAAATTATTGTAAGTAGTGTAAAACCTATTTATTTGATGATAGGAAAGATTACAGGTACTTCTCTTGCAGGAATCACGCAGTTTTTGATTTGGGTGTTTGTAGGCTTTATTCTCATGCTCGTTGCCACTACTTTTTTAGGAGTTGATGCTTTTTCAAATCCAGCAAATGCAGATGTGATGCTCCAAGCCCAAGACATGAGTAAGATGGAATTAATTTTTAACGACATCGCTCAGCTTCCTCTTTTGAAATTATTAGTATGTTTCTTTATATACTTTATGGGCGGTTACTTCCTATATGCTTCTATTTATACGGCTATAGGTGCAGCTGTTGATAATGAAACAGACACACAACAATTTATGCTGCCAGTCATAATTCCCTTAATGCTGGCGATATATGTAGGCTTCTTTTCGGTAATGGACAATCCGCACGGAACAGTTGCCGTTATATTTTCTTATATTCCGCTTACCTCTCCTATAGTGATGTTGATGAGAATACCATTTGGTGACATTGCTTGGTGGGAGATAGCTTTAAGTATGTTGTTGTTGTATGCAAGTATTATAGGTGTTGCGATGCTTGCAGCAAAGATTTATAGAATAGGAATATTGATGTACGGTAAAAAGACCAACTGGAAAGAACTTTATAAATGGTTGCGTTACTAATTATGGAAATAGATTGGGATAAAATAGAGGAGTTTTTCACCTATCCTATAGTAGGATCAAGAAATTCAGAAGGGTTTCATTTTGATACTTGGATGCTTATCCTAGCTGTTTTTGCGATTTTTATTACCACTTTAATATTAAGGGGAATTAAAAAAGTGATCACTCGCAAAATGGACACTACAGACAAATTAAAGTTTGATAGTGTTTTTAAGTTTTTTAATTACT
>Ga0136655_1000019_pt1 | contig 61353 bp, 67 predicted proteins | sample CPBDNA_2_FD_94863 | JGI IMG/M metagenome (GOLD analysis project Ga0136655, IMG submission 94863) | Freshwater to marine salinity gradient microbial communities from Chesapeake Bay, USA - CPBay_Spr_15_0.8_DNA (version 2) | ecosystem: Environmental > Aquatic > Marine > Coastal | place: USA... | reverse complement strand
GCGCGGAGTGCTTCCCTGGTGGAAATAATGATCACGGGAAGTACGAGCAATGCCAGAGTCATTGAGGCGGTAATCACACTTTGCCCCAGCGCCAATGCGCGTGCAAACACCGCGAGACCCAGGATGCCGTAGACGATTGATGGAACAGCTGCAAGATTCTGAATGTTGACCTCAATGAAGCGCTGAAACTTACTATTTGGTCGAGCAAACTCCTCCAGGTAGAGAGCGGCCATGATGCCCATAGGGAGAGCGATGAGAGCGGTAAAGGCAATGACCCAAATTGATCCAGTCAGTGCCGACTGAGCTCCAGCGTTTTCTGGGTCGCGCACAGATGGCATGTTTGTGATCAAGCGAAGGTCGAGCCGAGGCCAACCTTTCACGGTGACGTAAATCAGGAGAACCGCGAGGGTGAAAACGCCCACTGCTAATGCTAGGAAGAGCGCCCACATGAAAATGCGATCGCGCAGTGGCGTGCCTTTGCCGGAAAGAGACTGAGGTGAAAAACTTTGTGTCTGATCCTCGAGGGATTGGCGCGTGCTCACTGGTACACCTGCCTGAATCTACGCACCAGTCGGATGCTGAAAACGTTCATGACGAAGGTCAAGATGAAAAGCAGGAGTCCAACAGCAAAGATTGATTTGTACTCGATCGATCCCGTTGCGAGGTCTCCAGAGCCTGCAGCCGCGATGTAGGAGGTCATTGTTTGCATGCCTTGGAGTGGATTAAGTGTTAGCTGCGGTTGGAGTCCCGCAGCTATGGTTACGATCATGGTCTCGCCGATTGCGCGGGATATTCCCAGCACGAAGGCAGCCACAATGCCGGAGAGTGCTGCGGGAATCACAACTTTCATGGCGGTTTGACGCTTGGTGGAACCCAAGGCGTATGCGCCATCCCGCAACCCGGACGGAACAGCGGCCATTGCGTCTTCGGAGAGGGATGCAATGGTGGGAATGATCATGATGCCCATGATGATTCCAGCAGAAAGTGCGTTGAAAACTTCAATGCCAGGAAAAATTTTGACCAATATGAGCTGCGTGAGAAATTCGAGTGCAAAGAATCCGAATACAACAGTGGGGATGCCAGCAAGGACCTCAAGTGTTGGCTTGAGCACTTTTCGCACACGGAGTGACGCGTACTCGGAAAGGTAAATTGCAGAACCCAGACCCAAAGGGATTGCCACGATAATGGCGATACCCGTGATAACGAGAGTGCCACTGACAAGAGGAAGAACCCCAAACTCCCCATTCATAAACAGCGGTGTCCAGGTGGTACCGAAAAGAAAGTCGCCCATTGGGATTTCAGTGAAGAATTCGATGGATGGGATCAGCAGTGAAATGACGATCCCGAAAGTTGTGAGCACGGAAACCACGGCAGCAAGCAGCAAAAGACCGCGGATAACGCGCTCCCCATAATGTGGCTTTGACTGCCGCAGCGAATTCGCTGCGGCAGTCAAAGCGGTTACATCTGGGTTAATGGTGCTCATGAATAAATTTACTCAGTTCCCACTTGAGCCATGAGGGCGTTGAAGTCAGAAACCAGTTCTGCTTGCGCATCCTCACTGAGCGGGATGTAGAGAGCGCTTTTGGCGATTTCAGCGTCATTATCAACGTAGTACTGGAAGAACGATGCAACCTCTGGGCGAGCTAGCGCCTGGGTTGAAACATAGACAAACAGTGGGCGTGAAAGCGGCGTGTATGAGCCGTCCCGCGCTGTTTCGACGCTGGGAGCGACGCAGCCGGCGCCAGAATCGATTGACACTGCTTTGAGTTCGTCGGCGTTCTCTTCGTAGTAGGTGAAACCGAAGTAGCCCAAGCCACCTTTGCTGCCACTGACACCTTGGACGATTACGTTGTCATCTTCGCTTGGGGTGAAGTCCGTGCGGCTTGCTCCTTCTTCACCATTGATTTCGCCGGTGAAGTAGTCGAAGGTTCCGGAGTCTGTTCCGGGCCCAAACAATGCAAGGGGTTCATCAGGGAATGAAGGATCAATTTCATTCCAGTTGCCCACCGTTGAATTAGGAGCCCAAATCTGTGCGAGTTGATCCGTGGTGAGACAGTTTGCCCAGTCATTGTTCTTGTTGACAACAACGGTCATGGCATCGATCGCCAGGGTAAGTGAGCCCCAGGTAATTCCATTGGCTTCACAGTCCGCTGCTTCTCCGTCCTTGATCGGGCGTGATGCGTCATTCGCATCTGTTTCCCCGCGACAGAATTTTTCAAAGCCACCACCGGTGCCACTTGACCCAACTGTTACGCGCACACCTGGGTTTTCATTCTGAAAGTCCTCAGCTGCAATAGCTGAAAGGGGATAAACGGTGGATGAACCGTCGATCATGACACTGCCGGAGGTGCCATCCGCGTTACCTGAGCCATCGGTGTTGTTGCCGCCGCCGCAGGCAGCCAATGTCATGGTGAGAGCGGTGAGTGCCGCGCCAAAGCCCACCACTGATGTGAGCTTGTATTGCCGTGAGGCCATGTGTTAACTCCAATTCGTTTTCCAACAGTTCACTTTGAGCGGACTTTGTGCCCGTTGGACGCAAAATTAGGTGTGCTGAGTGGACACAATGGTCCTTCAAAGTGAACAAAAGGTAAACAGATATCGACAAATAGACGAACTAATTCATGCGGCTAGTTCCCAGGGACATCATGTTGCTCAATATTCACAAGTGTCACTCGACCATCGGGCCCAAATGCCCGATGAACGACGAAAAAAGCCGCCGGGGACAACTTGTTGGCCCAAGGGAATTCCTGGATAGCGCCCGTGTTGAAGCCGAGAACTCCGAGGGTCGTCTCGAGGATAGTGTTCATGACAGGTCTATGTGAGCACACCACCGTGGGGCGTGGGTCATGCATGAGGCCCGTGATGAGTGCTCGTGTTGCATCTGGATCTTGCTCGTGCCCGTGCTCGCTTAGTGCATCGGCAACCTCAATTTTGGTGTCGAGGAACTTGGCATAGCGATGCAATGTCTCACGACATCGAACAAAGGGAGAGGAAACTAAGTTTTCGATGCCAAATGCATCAAGTGCGTCAACGAGGACTTTGCTCTGACGCCGGCCCTTTCCTGAAAGTGGTCGAAGCCCATCTTGATCACCGGAAAAGTCAGAGCGCTTCATTGCCTTTGCATGACGCAGAATGACGAGAGGTGAGGTCAAAGGAACGGAGAGTGCTCGTTCAAGAAAGACTTGATCCTGCTTATAAGTCAATTTCTCTGGAGCCTGATCGACATGAACCCAGGCGATTTCATCAACTTCTTCGTCGGGTGCGAAACCAACATCTTCCCTGACGGTTCCGCTCCAATAGTGCACGGCTTTACGGCCCTCAGCAACGTCATAGTTATCAATGCCAAGGTAAGGGCCGAGCGCAACTCGAAATCCCGTTTCTTCATCGCACTCGCGAACTGCTGTAACGGGAATGATTTCGGTGCCATCCACTTTGCCCTTGGGAAATGACCAATCGTCGTAACGAGGCCTGTGCACCAGTAGAACAGAGTCTTGGGAAATTACTACTGCACCGCCAGCAATAATTTGAGCAGACTTGGTCATGTGCAACCCAAAGCAATTCCGAGGGCAAATGCAGCAGCTTTATCTGTTTCAGGATCTGCTGCAACAGATCGAAGTGCGGAGTGAGCGGCGACGCTATTACGTGAGTCAGAAGCCGACGTAGTCTTCATTGGGTGCTGTTCAAGAAGCTTTGAAGCCTTCTTTGGAAAAACGGGAGAAAAGATTTGGGCTATTAATAATTGTGAATCTGCGGGAATGGCTTTCCAGAACTTTTGTGGGATGTATGCAGAGTCGGTAACCGGAGGAACTCGGGCAAAATCCATGAGATCGCTGAAAAGATAAAGGTATCGATCACTGCGCTGGGCCGCGACCGCGCTGGACTGGGCACTTAACCCCTTGCGCGCAAAAAAGGAACTAATGGCATCGCGTGCCTCATGACGATCGAGTGGATCTTGCACGAATTCCACTGCGCGGAGGGCGGCCTCGCGTTGGGCGTCAAAGACTGAGGGCGATGTCAACTCGGCGCGCAACCAAGAAATCTCAGAAAGGATCTCGGCGTTTTCCGTTGGTTCCAGAAAAACGGATAGTGCCTGTAGTAATTCGCTGAGGTTCCCTAGTTCCCGCTCCAACTTCGTGGCCGAACCAGTTGCATGTGACGTTACTTCGGCGGTGACCACCGATCGCACCTGCTGCGTGATGGCCCAACGAATCAAATCGCACGGTAAGGCGGACCTCTTGGGCACAGGCAGGATGGGAACATCCGGCTGGCGTCCTGCAATGGACCCAAACCCAGCGGCCGCCTTGCTCACAGAGCTCGTCTGGGCACCGAGGCCCCTGAGTTCGGCAACAATTTTTCGGGCTAACTTGGCACTACCGTGAGAGAGAAGTTCCACTTCTATTTCACGGAATGAGTCAACGAGCATGTTGCCTTGAAAGACTTGTACGTGGTCGTCGACCACTTCCACCATGGCTTCACCTTTCTTGAACACCGTGAAAGGCAAACGCTTGGTCTCAACTCGGGCAAGTGGGACCAGCTCGGCATCTCGCAAAAGTGCAGCAACCGTGCTGATGAAATCAGCGGGTGGAAACTCACCCGGATCTGCGCTGAGCAGTTCATCGCGGACCGAAGCACCTGGAATTCCAACTTCACCGAAGGCGGGGATTTTGAGGTGCCAGCCATCATCTGAACCCCCGGTGCGTTTGCGCATTGTGATTCCCCAGCGCAACAAGGTGGCATCGGTGGTGTCGAAATACGTTGCGGACATCATTCGCTCGGGTTCGGCTACTACTTCGTTGGACCCTTGGCTGAAGTCGGGGACTTGGAAGTCTTCAGGCACCCGAAACTTGAACTCCACCTCACGGTTGGTTTGTGCTGCGCCTGCGCCCATGTCTCTAACCTATCGACCCGTGATTAGGCCCGATCCTTGATCGGGTCGACTTCACTTGAGCTGCTGAGAGCCGAGGGGCGTTTACTCTTGATAGCGATGAGGAGTTCTTGAATATCTGTCAAGCGAGTGCCATCGGCATCAAAGAGCCTGCGGGTCCATGAACCATCTGTCTGCAGGTCCCAGGCAGCAGTATTGGGGGCGAAACCGAGATCGAGAATCCCCTCAATCTCAGCGATCTGTTCCGGGTCCGCGATGCTGACAAGGGTCTCGACCCGTCGGTCCAAGTTGCGGTGCATGAGGTCCGCGGAACCGACCCACACACTGGGGTTACCACCGTTGGCGAAGGAATATACGCGACTGTGCTCAAGGAATCGACCCAAGATGCTAATGACCCGCACCGTGTCACTGAGCCCAGGAACTCCTGGCCGGAGTGCGCATATTCCGCGTACCCAAATTTCAATGGGTACGCCAGCCATCGAGGCTCGGTAGAGAGCATCAATGATCGGTTCATCTACCAGTGAATTGCATTTGAAACGAATTCCTGCGGGCCGTCCTTCCATGTGGTGCTCGATTTCACGTTCGACCCGTGCGATGAGCCCTGCTCGAACTGAGTGAGGGGCGACCATCAAGCGGTTGTAATCGGTGTTCATGGAATACCCAGAAAGAACATTGAACAGGTTGGAAACGTCCTCGCCCACTTCGGGATTACATGTCAAGAGCCCAAAATCCTCATAGAGACGGGCGGTCTTGGGGTGATAGTTGCCCGTTCCAATGTGGCAATACCTGCGGAGTTGATCGCCGTCGTTACGCACAACCATGGACAATTTGCTGTGCGTCTTAAGCCCTACCAGACCATAAACCACGTGAACGCCGGCTTGTTCAAGTTTGCGGGCCCAGTCAATATTGTTCTGCTCATCAAAGCGGGCCTTAATCTCAACAATCGCAAGGACCTGCTTACCTTCTTCGGCGGCTTGAATCAGGGCATCCACGATTGGGGAGTCACCAGATGTGCGATAGAGAGTCTGCTTGATAGCGAGCACATGCGGATCGTGAGCCGCTTGCTCCAGAAACAGTTGCACGCTAGTGGAAAAGGAATCATATGGGTGATGCAAGAGGACATCGCGCTCACGCATAATGCTCAGGATGTCTGGTGCGCTGGCACTCTCAACGTCAGATAAGGCGCGCGATGTTTTTGGAACGAACTTGCGCTGTTTCAAATCGTCGCGGTCAATGCTGATGATGGTCCAGAGACCTGTCAGGTCCAGTGGACCCGGCAATCTGAATACTTCAAGCTCATTGATATCCAGCTCACTGACCAAGAGCTCAAGTACGTAGGGATCAATATCCTCTTCAACTTCAAGTCTGACGGGCGGACCAAATCGCCGGCGGACTAGTTCGCGCTCTAGAGCCTTGAGCAAGTTTTCTGCGTCATCCTCTTCAACCTCAACATCTTCATTGCGCGTTACGCGAAAGGCGTGGTGCTCGCAAATCTCCATGCCGGGAAAGAGTTCATCGAGGTGAGCTGCGATGACGTCTTCGAGTGGAACGTAACGCTGGGGAGCAACCTCGAGGAAACGTGGCAACAGCGGTGGAACTTTGACGCGGGCAAAGAGTTTATTTCCGGTTGTTGGATTGCGAACGACAACGGCAAGATTGAGCGAAAGCCCACTGATGTAGGGGAATGGGTGTGAAGGATCAACAGCTAATGGTGTGAGAACCGGAAAGATTTTGGAATCAAAAAACAGATCCATATCGGTTTTTTCAGCAGGAGTGAGTTCATCCCACCGCAACACCTCGATGCCTTCATCGGAGAGTGCGGGGCGAATCATGTTCAAAAAGAAATCGGCCTGTTGACGCTGCAGCGCATATGCGCGTTCCCAAATATTCTCCAAAACTTCTTTGGGGGTTAAACCGCTTGCGGCACGAACTGCAATTCCGGTTGCGATGCGACGCTTGAGACCGGCCACCCGGACCATAAAGAATTCATCGAGATTACTCGCGAAAATTGCGAGAAACTTTGTGCGATCGAGAAGGGGTAGGCCAGGGTCTTCGGAGAGTTCAAGTACGCGTTTGTTGAACGCCAACCAGGACAATTCGCGGTCCAGAAAACGATCTGCAGGCAGATCAGAGTCGAGATCCTCGCGCAGAATGATGGCCGCCATTTCACTCGTGGGCGGCCCGTCGGCGGAATAATCCGAAATACTCATGGGCATATCGTCCCACGACCGGTGAAATTGCAGGTAAACGAGAGATTTATTCCTGGAAAATCACAGGTTCAAACGACGTTTGTACATGACATCACTGTCCCAATGGACAAATCCAAGCTCCGAATAGAGCTCGATGGCTCGATAATTGTCAGTGTCCACGTACAGCATGGCTTGGCCCAGACCCAGAGATCGAAGGAAATTCAGGCCCACCAAGGTCAAGGCCCGACCAAGTCCGCGGATATGCGCTGCAGGGTCGACAGCCAAGACATAAACCTCGCCGATCGGGTCGTGATTATGTGAGGCCTCACCCCGTGGGCGGTCATCATGTTGATGGTCACTATGTGGATGGTGATGCCCAATGGGAGGATCGCCGTGGACTTTTGTCCAGTGGAACCCCACAACGCGTGAATCAGAAATTCGTTCAGCGATAAAGAACCCTTCGGGACAGAACCAGCTTTCGGCTAGACGGCGACGCAGATCTAACTCCGTCCAAGAACTTTGGTCGGGCAGGTGCGCGAAAGCTCGCTTATTGATGTCCAGCCAAGCGTCGATATCCCTTGATTCATCGAATTCCCGGATCTGTATGCCCGCGGGTATTTCTGGCTGCGGGATTGGTGCAAAGAGCGAGCGACGCATTTGCCACAGGGACCGAGTCTTTTCAAAGTGAGCCGATTGCGCGAGTGCTTGAGCACCGGGGGTTTCACCGTGCGCCCACAAGCGCAGCCGCCCATCGGGAGAGAGAGTGATCACTTGGTCAACTAGTTGCCGTCCAATTCCCATGTTGCGCATGTTTGGGAGAACAGCTAACTCGGCGCTTGCGCCCTCAACTTGATCAGTGATGTCAACATGTGCGTAGCCAACGATTGCCTGTTCATCGGTGTCCCCGTTTGGCTGAGGTGCGATAACAGCAAGTACATGGTGCCCCTGTTCATCGCCGCCATGACGTAAATGCAACCAGGCGTGTTCATTCAATGGTCGGGCACCATCAGCAATAGTTGCTTGTTCGAGCAAGTTGTTCACACCAGAAATCTGTTGTGCATCAAGATGTGCGCAAGTAATGAACTCAAGGCCAGAAATGTTCATGTCGGGTCAGGTTTAACTGCGAGACGTTATTGGCGCTGCTGACTCCTCGGCAATATTTGATCCGTCAGCGACAAACCTATAACCGACATTGCGAATCGTGCCAATCATCGCTTCATGTTCGGAGCCCAGCTTGGCTCTCAGGCGCCTGACGTGAACATCGACAGTTCTCGTGCCACCGAAATAGTCGTAGCCCCAGACTTCCTGCAAGAGGACCGCTCTCGTAAACACTCGGCCGGGGTGGTGAGCCAAGTACTTGAGGAGTTCAAACTCCTTGAACGTGAGATCAAGAGGTCGTCCGCGAAGCCGGACCGAGTAGCTGACTTCATCGATATGGAGGTCACCGAAACTAATTTGTTCGGGGCTAGCCTCAGCAGCAATCCCGAGAGTATCCAAACGCCGGGTGACGGATACACGCAGGCGTGCCTCTAGTTCTGCTGGCGAAGTGGTGTTCAACATGAAGTCATCGATACCCCAGTCGCCTTGAACAGCGGTGAGGTTGCCTTCTGTGGTCACCAAAATGATGGGTGCTCCAGCCCCGGTGTCGTAGAGCAGGCGGGTGAAACTGCGAACGGCGGGGAGGTCGATTCGACCGTCAACCAGTAGCACATCAACACCATCGACTGCCAAGAGTGAGGCTGGTTCTGCGCCCATGACTCTGACCTGATGGTTGAGCAGGCCAAGTGCAGGGAGGACTTCAGCAGACGAATGCATTGCGCGCGTAAGCAGAATTATTCGCATGACACCTCCTTTGCTGAGCCCTAAGGATACCGATCGGATTCCGACCACGGTCATTGGCGCATAAAAAGGTGCGCCCACGGACATAACTTGGGCGCTTGACGGAGTTGCAGCACTTGGCACCAAAATAGGGGAGTGCGATCTGAATTTACCCTCTTTACCAGCGACTCGGTTCGCATTGAAGGTACGCACGTCACCTACGCCAAAGCCAAGAATGACCCGGATCCAATGGCTCTAGGAATTGTGATGGCACACGGGTTCACGGGAAATCGCAAACTGGAGGATGTCCAGAAAGTTGTAAATTCACTCCGAGAGTTTGGCGGTGTGCTCTCCTTGGACCTCCGGGGCCATGGGGACAGCGGGGGCGAGGGCACCATGGGCATGGATGAGATCCATGACATTGATTCAGCCGTGATCCACGCCCGCGACTTTGGCTATCGCACAGTTGCAACCATCGGTTTTTCAATGGGCGGCTCCATAGTGTTGCGCCAAGGATCGCTGTCATCGGGCATGGCCAAACCTGATGCAGTCGTGAGTGTGAGTGCTCCAGGATTTTGGTTCTACCGCGGCACCCGGGTCATGCGTGTCGTACATCGACTCATTGAGAGCAGTTCTGGTCGGTTGGCACTTCGAGGTAAAGGAGTGCGCATAACAAGCGCGCCATGGCCTGAGCCTCCGCCCATGTCTCCGGAGCAGGCTGTGGAAAATATGGGCCACATGCCGCTTCTCATTGTGCATGGAGATGTCGATCGCTATTTCCCCCTGGAGCATGCCCACGCCCTTGAAGCCGCGGCGGGGAAAGCGGGCAACCCAAATGTTGAGGTGCTGATGGTCGAGGGTTTCGGTCACGCCGAGAGCGCGATCGAGTTGGAAACACTGGATCGCATTGGGCATTGGATGCGCAAACAAGCGTCACCCGAGTGAAATTGCCCGACGGGGGTAGAGTGCGGTCATGCTAGAAATCGTCTACACATCACTGCTCATCATCGCCATCGCAGCCGCTGGCCTGTTCTCCTTCTATGTGGTGGCCAAACTCTTCAAGGGTCAAGGCTAAATCAGTGACTGAAGGTGCTCACGTAGATCTTCCTTCTGAAATCATGCCGATCTCGTGGCTGATTGGTGGTTGGGTTGGCGTGGGACTTGGTACATATCCAGGGATCGAAGACTTTCAGTTTGGTCAGGAGGTCGTCTTCTCATGCGATGGTCGCCCATTTCTTACCTATGTATCCCGCAGTTGGCTCCTCACTAGTGATGGAGAGCGCGTAAAACCATTGGCCGCGGAGTCAGGCTTCTGGCGTCCACGTCCAGAGAACAATGTTGAAATCATGTTGTCGCACCCTACGGGTTATTCGGAAATTTATATTGGTACGACCGAGGTGCTCGGTTTAGAAAATGCCACGATTACGAGTGCACGTGCCATGTTGAAGACAGACATTGTGGCTCGCACCGAAAGCGCAAAGCCCTATGTTCAGGGTGAGCGACTTTATGGGCTCTTTGATGGCAAGTTGCACTGGACCTTTGACATGGCTGCCATGGATCACCAAATGCAAAACCACCTCTCTGCCACATTACGCCCGGCATTCGAGTAAGGGGCGGGTGTATTCGCATGTCGCAGGATTGGGCGGATCGGTTACGAGAGCAAGGCTTTCGCATTACCCCACAGCGTCAATTAGTCCTTGAGTCGGTGAACACACTTGAGCACGGTACCCCTGAAGAGATCTTGATTGAGGTGCAAAAGACTGCTAGCGGCGTGAACCTCTCAACGGTTTATCGAACCCTTGAAGTTCTGGAAAGTGTTGACCTCATCACGCACACGCACATTGGTCATGGATCACCCGTGTATCACTCCAAAGAGCAAGCGCCGCATATTCACCTAGTGTGTGACAAGTGCGAAGTTGTCACCAGCATCCCAGCAGCTGCCGCGAGTGAATTTGCTGCAGATCTCCTCGAGACCTATGGATTCACCGCGCACATGACACATATGGCGGTTACAGGATTGTGTTCTATCTGTTCAAAGAATTCGAGGACTTGATCATGAAAGCGATCCCGGCACCTGAGGGCGATCCTGATTTCGGTGTTCCCTGGCATTTTGGTGACCCGCACAAAGAACAGATTGCCCTTCTCGCAGGCACCGCGGCTGTTGACCTCTCTCACTGGGGTGTCATCACGGTCACGGGTCCTGACCGTCTGACGTGGTTGCACAGCCTCACCACCGCGCACATGGAGTCTTTGCTGCCGGGTATTTCCATCACCGCATTGGTCCTGAGCCCTCACGGTCATGTCGAATTTGAAATGCATGTTGTGGATGATGGGTACTCCACTTGGTTGATTACTCCGCCTCACACTGCTGAAAATCTTGTGAAGTATTTAGATTCAATGCGCTTCATGTTGCGCGTAGAGGTCAGCGACCGCAGTGATGAATTCGGTGTGGTCTGGGAGCCGATCCGCGAGATTGATCCCAGTTATCCAACGTGGCTCACGACCCTGGAATTTGCGGGTCTGGGTTCAACAGAATCTGGTAGTGACCGAGGTGGATCAGCAGACAAGTACGTCGTTGCAAGACCCGCACCTTTTGTGGGACGAGAAGTCATTGTTCCTCGTGCTGAGGTACAAACCCGTATTGAACAATTCCCAGAACGAGCAGGAACTTGGGCGCTTCACGCGATACGTGCTGCTGCCGCAGTCCCTCAATTGGGTTGGGAAACCGATCACAAGACCTTGCCTCACGAAATTGGCTGGATTGGCACTGGTGTTCACCTGAGTAAAGGTTGTTACCGTGGACAAGAAACCGTTGCTAGGGTGCACAATTTAGGCGCTCCACCTCGACGATTGGTGCTGCTTCACCTTGATGGCAGCCAACATGGCTTGCCCGTGCATGGAGCACCCGTTCAGAATGCTGACGGCAAAGCAATTGGATTCATTGCAACTCCAGCGCGCCACTATGAACTGGGGCCTATTGCCACGGCTGTCATCAAACGCTCAACGCCTGTTGATGAAGTTCTACATGTCATTGATGGTGACACGGTGATTACAGCATCACAAGAAGTCGTCCTCGCGGGAAAGAACTAGGTTCTCAGGAATCAACATCAATAATCAGTGTCATGGGTCCTGCGTTGGTTAGTGACACGCTCATGTCTGCTCCGAACGTGCCTGTCTCCACATGTGTTCCTAGGTCCCGAAAACTTTGAACTACGGCAGCAACGAGTGGCTCGGCCACGGGTCCGGATGCGGCCGCATCCCAAGTGGGACGCCGTCCCTTTTTTGTTGAGGCGTAGAGAGTGAATTGGCTGATAACGAGAACGGGAAGACCGAGTTCTCCCAGGCTCAACTCGCGAGGGGAACTTGGCGGGATACAAATGTGATCAAACTGGGAAATGAATTCCTGGTCAAAGATCCTTAGTCCGTGGATCTTCTCCGCGAGCTTCTGAGATTCACGAGGCGTATCGGAGTGAGTGGCACCCACCAAAACAACGAGTCCAGGGCCATCGAACTCTCCAATTACTTGATTGTTCACTGAGACTTTGCCATTGACTGCCCTCTGGATGATCGCCCGCATGGAAACATCATGTCATGTCGTTACACGTGGCATGCCATGATCAGCGAGTGCCAACAACTGACGCACCCGACAATGCTCGTGCCACTTCTTCCCGTGCCACAGCCATTCCACTTGCCGCATATTCGCGGAGCGGTGTGCTTGAAGGCGTCTTATATGGTCACGCGGTAATCCTTGATCCCGCTGGCAATGTCTCGCAGTCGTGGGGAAGTACTACTGAACTATTTTTCCCACGATCTTCGAACAAGATTGCCCAAGCCACCGCCATGTCTCGATTAGGACTTCAACTACCTCAGCACCTACAAGCGCTTACGGGGGCATCTCATTCAGGTGAGGCATTCCACATTGAAGGTGTGCGTGAGATTCTGAATTCGGTGAATCTCACGCCCGCGGCATTACAAACGCCGTCGGAGTTTCCGTTGGATCGAGTGGAAAGAGACGCATGCATTGCGCGCGGTGAGGAGCCGGCTCCCATTCTTATGAATTGTTCGGGCAAGCATGCCGGCATGTTGGCCACGTGCGTCATTAACGGGTGGGATGTTGACACATATCTTGAACTGAACCACCCAATGCAGCAAGCGATTAAAACCGAACTTGCATCGATGGCCTCTGCAGATATTGATGTCATTGGAACAGACGGTTGCGGTGCACCCGTTATGGCGTTAACACTTCCCGCTCTCGCGAGGCTTTCTCAGAATGCGGTGCTCTCGGAGTCAGGAACGCCGGCACGAACCGTTGCGGATGCATTTAGGACTCACCCCGAATATGTTGGTGGAACTCGTAGGGACGTTACGCACTTCATGCAAAGAATTCCAGGGCTTCTCGCCAAGGACGGAGCCGAAGGTGTTTACACCGCAAGCTTCGCGGATGGTCGAGCAATTGCCCTCAAAATGGAGGACGGCTCAGACCGCGGGCGTAATGCAGCGATGGCTGGCATTCTCGTTTCGATGGGTGTTGGGCCCGAGTTGGTCAAGGAGTACCTCGATCAACCGCTATTGGGTGGAGGGCGGGTAGTCGGCTCCGTCTATCCGCTGATCTAAACCCCAGCTTGAACGGTCTCAACCGTGCAGTGACGTATCTCACGCTAACTTAAGCAAGCATCTCCGCTTGCATCTGCAAGCACCCTGTGTCATAGTAAAGCCATGGCCGGAATAGATGTCAGTGGACTCGGAAGCTTTATTCGCGATCAGCGTGATCAGGCGGAAATGTCGATTCGTCAGTTGGCGAAGGCAGCCGAAATATCTAACCCCTACCTCAGTCAGGTCGAACGTGGGCTTCGCAAGCCGAGTGCTGAGATCTTGGGTCGCATTGCCCAAGGCCTCCGTATTTCAGCAGAGACTCTCTACGTTCAAGCAGGGATCCTGAGTGAGCGTGACGGTGATGAAGTAGTAACCACTGCTATTGCATCCGATCGAACCTTGAGTGAACGTCAACGCACAACCCTCCTACAAATCTACGCTGCATTTCAAGCCGAAAATGCGGCCGCTCACAAAGTTGAAAACCCAAATAACACGATTAACAGAGAACAGGAATAAGAGAATGGAAGAGAACAACGTATTTGCAGAAACACCAGAATCATCCAATACATTCTTTGGTGTTCAGATTCCCAAGATTGATCTCTCAAAATTAGAGATGCCCAAGGTGGAGTTCCCTAAATTTGAACTGCCCAAGGTAGAGATGCCCAAGGTAGAGATGCCCAAGTTCGAACTGCCCAAGGTTGAGTTCCCCAAAGTTGATGTGACCGCATTCAATGAAGTTGCTTCGACCGTGAAGTCTGCAGCATCGGATTCTGTGCTTGCCGCAACCCAGGCAGCGAACAAGGTTCGCAATAGCGCAGCTCACACGGTGACACTGGTGCGCGAAGCTGTGGGCGTCTAGACGCTAATCCAAATTCATTCAGTCGGCCCCGCTGGAATTCCAGCGGGGCCGACTTGTAATTCGGGCGATCAGTTAGCATCCACACATGGGAATTGATGGATTGGTATTGATGGCGCTGTGGGCAATCTTGGTGGCAGTAAAAGTCTTTGCACTCTTTGATTGCATTCGCCGCCCGGCCGAGTATTTCCCATATCTGAACCGTCAATCCAAACCGCTGTGGTTGATCCTGACGGCGGTTGCGCTTCTCACTGGACTGGCGCCGGGACTCACGCTTTCAATATTTGGAATCGCTGGAACAGTGATCGCACTCGTCTACTTATTCGATATTCGCCCCAAGATGATTGAAATAACTGGCAAGAAGTACTGACAGTTGTGGGTTAAGCATCGAGTGCAATGCGGATTCGACGGAATCCCTTGCCCTTATTTTCAACTTTAAGAACCTTGATCGATCCAATCTGTGAAGTATTTGCCACGTGTGTACCACCGTCGGCCTGAACATCGAGCCCGTTGATGTCAACAATGCGCACTATCTCAATGCCTGGCGGTAGCAGGTTTGATGCGGTGCGAATAACGTCAGGGATGGCAAAAGCTTCTTCGCGAGTCAATTCGTAGGCGCTGATGGCGCGATCAGTGCGAACTTCAACATTGCAGGCAGCCTCGATTGATTCCTTAAACCCGAGCGGAATCTCATCCAGATTGAAATCTAGGCGTCCCGTTAGTGGATCCATGTTCGAGCCGGTGACTAATGCGCCAAAGTCGCGGAACACCACACCCGAGAGCAGGTGCAAGCCGGAGTGCGTGCGCATGAGGGCAAAGCGTCGTTCGTTTTCTAGTGCGCCGGTGACCTTGGTACCGACGCTGGGAATGGGGTCTCCCTCTGCGGGGACAAGCCAGAGGTCATCCTTGCGACGCACATCAACGATTCGCGTTTGCACGCCATCCCACAACAACACACCGTGATCCGGTGGCTGTCCGCCGCCACCTGGGTAAAACGCGGAGCGATCAAGAACAATGCCCAATTCGGGATCAACCGCAAGAACTCTTGCATCCCAATCGCGCAGATCAGAGTTATCAAGTTCAAGTCGAGATGTTCTCCCATGCTGGGACATAGCTATTTCTTTCCTTGATTTGCGACAGCAGCCGCAGCTTCCCTCGCAGCCTCGGGGTCCAAGTACTCGCCCCCGGGGACGATCGGCTTAATGTCCTTATCAAGTCGATACACCAGTGGAATCCCAGTTGGAATGTTGAGTGATGCGATGTCTGCATCGGAAATTCCTTCGAGATGTTTGATCAACGCTCGAAGTGAGTTTCCGTGAGCAACAATCAGGACTTGTTCGCCTTTGCGCAGGTGATCGGCCACGATTATGTCTTCCCAGTAACCAACCATTCGGAACACAACATCCTTGAGACATTCGGTTGTTGGCACTGCATCAGGCGGGAGGGCTTGGTAACGGGGATCGTCATTTTGTGCGTATTCGCTGTTGGGATCGATCGGAGGCGGCGGAGTGTCATACGACCTGCGCCACAACATGAATTGCTCCTCGCCGTATTCAGCGAGAGTCTGAGCCTTGTCTTTACCTTGAAGTGCTCCGTAGTGGCGTTCGTTGAGACGCCAGTTGCGAATAACTGGCAGCCAGATGCGATCGCAGGCATTGAGCGCCAAGTTGGCGGTCTTAATGGCGCGTTGCAACAGTGAAGTGAACACAACGTCGGGTTTGAGCCCTGCTTCCTTGATGAGTTCACCTGCGCGCTTGGCCTCTTTGCGACCTTTATCGTTGAGGTCGACATCTACCCATCCCGTGAACAGATTCTTTTCATTCCACACAGATTCACCGTGGCGAACGAGGATCAAGGTGTATTCGGTTTCAGACATGCACCAAGTCTGTCAGATTAGTCGCGATGCTCAGCCAGATGGGCAAATGCGGCCAGATTTGCCGTGGATTCGCCGCGCGAGACGCGCCAATCCCATTCTTTACGAATTGCGGTGGCAAAACCAAGCTCAAGGATTGTGTTGAAAGAATTATCGGAATAGTCAGCCACACACCCAATGATTCGATCGATTTCAGTTGGTGAGATGGCAGTGATGGGAACTCGTCCGGCAAGGTAAATATCTCCCATGGAATCAACAGCAAAGGCAACCGCATAGGTTTTCAAATTCTTTTCCAACAGCCATCGATAAACATCTTCAGCATTCTCATCAGGCCGTCGCGCAACGAAAGCATTCACTGTCACGGCAGATTCGCCAATGCTGAGCGAGCAGGTGGTTCGAAGCTTTTTCTCTCCGGGAATCGTGACAACAAAAATATTGCCCACGAATTCATAAGACAAATCGTTGGCATCAAGATAACTCGTGATGATTTCTATGGCGAGATTGCTGCTCACGCGTGAACACTTTCCTGCGACAGGGCCAGCGAGTACGTCTGGAGCAGTCCGGCGGTGGTGTTTTCCCAACCAAAGTACGCAGCGTGCATCCGTGCACCGGCTGCAAGTTCATCCCGGTGCAGTGGATTCATGATCAACTGATTGAGGACATGCGAGTAGGCGATTGGGTTGTGCCCGTGAACGAGTTGCCCACTCACGCCGTCAGCAACTGCGGTGGTGAGGCCACCGACCGCTGAAGCGACGACGGGAGTTCCACACGCCTGCGACTCAATGGCAACAAGCCCGAATGATTCGGAGTAGGACGGCACAACGGTGAGATCGGCCGCCCGATACCAACTCACGAGTTTTTCACGAGTACCGGGCGGTTCAAAACGGATGATGTCACTGATGCCGAGTTCGGCAGCTAGGTTGGACAGCGATTCGGGGTGCTCCAAACCTGTGCCGGATGCGCCGCCACAAATCACGACTACCAGTGAGCTTCGTAATTCGGGGCGCATTGCAATAAGTTCCGCCGCAGCACGAATCAGAATGTCAGGAGCCTTGAGCGGTTGAATGCGACCCACGAATAACAGAACAGTCGCATCAAGTGGCAGTCCAAGTTCCTGTCGGGCCGTGGATTGCGGTCCCGGGGAGAACGAATCGAGATCGACGCCCGGGTTCACAACATCAATAGCCCGTGGATTTGCGTCGTAGAGGTCAATGAGCTGCTGCGCCTCGACCTGCGTGTTTGCAACCAACCGGGAAGACACGTCAACTACCTGCTGCTCACCAATAATGCGCATTTCGGGTTCTGCTCGATCCCCTTGGGCGATATCGAGATTCTTCACGCGACCCATCGTGTGCATGGTGTGAATGAGTGGAACTCGCCATCGCTCTGATGCGAGCCACCCCACCTGACCGGACAGCCAATAGTGTGAATGGATCAAGTCGTAGTAGCCCTCGGGTTTAGCAGCTTCTGCGCGAAGGACTCCCGCTGTTACCGCGCAGAGTTGACCGGGCAGATCATTTTTGAGTAATCCCTCAAATGGTCCGGCAGTGATTCGTTTCACCGTAACGCCGGGTGAAAGTTCAACATCATTGTGATGGGCGGAGGACGTTGCCCGTGTAAAAATATCGACTTCAACTCCGGCCAACGCCAGGCGCTTTGACGTCTCAACAACGTACACATTCATTCCGCCCGCATCGCCCGTACCGGGTTGATCTAGGGGCGAGGTGTGGATTGACAGAACTGCAATCCTTTGAGGCAACATAGTTAAGTTGTTGTGCCTAGTTAGAAAGCGATACTGCTACGTAGGGTTCACCGGTCACGATCGTTACCACTCGTTTAGACACTGACACGGCGTGGTCGGCGTAACGTTCATAAAAGCGGGAGAGAAGTGTGACGTCGATTGCTTCCTCGACGCCGTACTTCCAGGATGGTGACAGAACGATGGTGAACAATTCTCGGTGAAGTCGATCCATTTCTTCATCGTGACGGGCGATGTCCGCGCAGAGTGAGACATCTTGCGTTGCAATGACCGAGCCGGTCTTTGACACGATGGCTTCTGCCAAACCACCCATTTCCGCGAAGGTCCCGCGTACTTCTTGAGGAACCGCGACCTTTGGGTGACGCATGCGAGCTTGTTTCGCCACGTGCTCGGCGAGGTCTCCCATTCGTTCGAGCGAGCTTGAGATCCGCATGGATCCCAAGATGCTGCGCAGGTCTGAGGCCACGGGTGCTTGGAGGGCAATGACCTCGAAGCAGCGCTCTTCAATGGTTGCGGTGAGGATGTCCACTTTGGCATCAAAGTCGATCACGGCCTCAGCCAACTGCAAATCGGCATCTAGGAGGGCTTGTGTGGCCCGATTCATTGCAGAACCAACGAGTCGAGTGACCTCAACAAGGTCTGCATTGATGTTTTCGAGTTGTTCGTAATAGGCCTCGCGCATGACCACTCCATTTCCGTTGGTAACCCAACTTTACGCCTCAGGGGCAAAATTGCATGAAGTGCGGACCCCTGAGGCATCAATTTGGGCTCCTGCGTGCCTTAAAGTGAATGTGTGGCAAACAAAAGGTGAATTCCAGGTTCAATTGATGGAACCTTGTCCGAACTTTCACCATTTCCGCTATCTCTGGTGATTCGATACCGCAAAAGCGCCCTATTCTGTGCAACGTGGCGATACGTAAAAAGGACATGGCTGATTCAGTCGATGTACCAACACCCCGGGCTGCGGCTATTTATCCGGCTGTTTCTGAGGAAATAGTTCGAATCCTCTCGATTTTGCCTTCCGCATCCCTGGTCGTTGCACCCGATGGCACGGTTTTACGCGCCAGTTCACGAGCTCTCACATTAGGAATTGTGAATAGAAGCTCTCTGGCCGTTTCCGATATTGCCGAGATCGTGGCCAAGGTGGCCGATGACGGCTCCCCCCGTGAACAGGTTCTTCGAGTGCGGCGCCCACCTTTGGGTCGAGAGTTACTTGAAGTGAAGGCGCGAGTCGCTCCGCTGAGCTCGGGAGCGATCTTGGTTCTAATCGATGACCTTGCCGAGGAACGACGTGTCGATGCCGTGCGCAGAGACTTTGTTGCCAACGTGAGCCATGAACTCAAAACTCCCGTTGGTGCGTTGTCGCTCTTGGCTGAAGCAGTTCTCACTTCGGCTGATGACCCAGCTCAGGTTGAACACTTTGCAGAAAAAATGCAAGCTGAAGCTAAACGCCTTGCCAGTCTTATCCAGGATGTCATTGATCTTTCACGTTTGCAGAGTGATGACCCCATGAATCGTGCGGAACTTGTTGAAACGGATGTCCTGATCAATCGTGCGATAGAAGAGGTCAAGACCCTTGCCGTTGGTTTGGGTGTCGAGATCATTCGAGGTGAAGATGTTGATTCGGTGATTCTCGGAGACCGCGGGCAACTTCTAACAGCTCTTCGCAACCTTCTCACCAACGCGATTAGTTATTCCGCGGCAAATACGCGTGTCGCTGTTACCACCCGCGAAGTTGATGGAATCGTTGAAATCTCAGTGCGGGATGCAGGAATTGGAATTCCTGCCCATGATCTGGACCGAATCTTTGAACGTTTTTATCGTGTTGATCCAGCACGGTCTCGAGGGACCGGAGGCACTGGCCTTGGTCTTGCAATTGTTAAGCACGTGTGCCAAAACCATGGTGGGGAATGCACTGTGTGGTCTGAGGTAGGAACTGGTTCAACCTTTACCCTGCGAATCCCCTCTTATAACCCGATGCTCGATGATTCCCGTGGCCCCAGTGAATTCACAGTCGATACGCTGTCCGTGGTGAAGGGGAAAAGCCTGTGACACGAGTCCTTGTCGTTGAAGACGAAGATTCTTTTTCTGATGCCCTTTCGTTCATGTTGCGCAAAGAAGGCTATGAAGTCTTTATCGCCTCGGACGGCAACATGGCATTAACTGAATTTGACAAGCACGGACCGGACTTGGTTTTACTTGACCTCATGTTGCCTGGAATCTCGGGAACAGAGGTGTGCAAAACAATTCGCGGAAAGTCCTCAGTTCCCATCATCATGCTGACCGCTAAAGATGGCGAAGTGGACAAGGTTGTTGGGCTTGAGCTAGGGGCCGACGACTATGTGACCAAACCATTTTCATCTCGCGAACTACTGGCTCGCATTCGTGCGGTGCTTCGGCGTCACGGCGAACAGGAAGAATTGTTGCCGCCCACAGTTGAAGCAGGCGGTGTCCGAATTGATGTTGAGCGCCATGTTGTGTCCGTGCGCGGTTCGAATATCACGATGCCGCTCAAGGAATTTGATCTGCTGGAATTTTTAGTTAGAAACTCGGGTCGCGTCCTCACGCGAAATCAACTGATCGACCGAGTGTGGGGTGCTGACTACGTTGGCGACACAAAAACTCTCGACGTTCACATCAAGAGGTTGCGCGCGAAAATCGAAGAAGACCCCGCAAATCCCGTGCATATCTTGACTGTGCGGGGTCTGGGCTACAAATACGAGATCTAATTGCCTGTGGCCAAGTTTTTCTTGACCATTACCCTTGGTCCGCCCGAAGAGTGGACACTTCACTGAGGGTCAGTATCGTGAAATCGACTGCGGTACTGTCCGCTTCTTGAACGCGATTGAAGGGCACCCAAAATGATTGGCCTTGGAACGATCATCAATGTCACGACCATCGTGGTCGGTTCGTTGATCGGTGTCGTCCTCGGACACAGGTTGCCCGAACGCACCCGAGCGGTTGTCACGGATTCATTGGGCATGCTCGTTTTGGTAATCGCAGCATTTAATATTTATGCGCTGAGAGACCAAGCCTGGATCGATACCGTGGGCAGTGCAGCGACCCTGCTGATCGTGCTCGGTGCGTTGATCATTGGCGGAGTGGCGGGCTCTCTTTTGCGCATCGAAATGCGGCTTGAATCATTTGGTGGATGGCTTCAGAGAAAGTTCTCGAGCGGCGATGCATCGATTTCCCGAGCTCGGTTCATTGAAGGCTTTGTTGATGCCAGTTTAATTTTTTGTATTGGCCCACTTGCCATTCTTGGCTCATTGAGCGACGGATTAGGCATTGGCATCGAGCAGCTTGAATTGAAGGCAGCTCTCGATGGATTTGCGTCCATCGCTTTTGCCGCGAGTCTTGGCTGGGGTGTAATGGCCTCAGCAATTGCCGTAGGGATATTCCAAGGCTCACTAACAATTATTGCTGTCTTCGCTGGCTCATTCTTGACAGACGCAATGGTCGCTTCAATCACTGCAACAGGTGGTGTCCTCTTGATCGGAGTAGCGCTTAGGATTTTGCGCATCAAGTCCATTGCGGTGGGGGATCTCCTGCCCGCCTTGATTGTTGCACCAATACTCACTGTCATTGTTGCTCAATTTGTTGGTTAGGGGTCCAGAATGAATCAGGTTTCAGTGGGGGACAGAGCCCCCGAGTTCACTTTAATTGATCAATGTGGAGAGAAGGTCAAACTCTCAAACTTTAAGGGTCAGCGAGTGATTCTTTACTTTTATCCGGCAGCGATGACACCTGGCTGCACCAAGCAAGCATGTGACTTCACCGACAATGTGAACATCTTTAAGGGTGCGGGATACGCCATTGTTGGGATTTCTCCCGATTCACCGGAAAAACTAAATCAATTCACGGAGTTAGAGTCGATTGCGTTTACTCTCTTGAGTGATCCCACCAAGGAAACAATGGCCGCCTACGGTGCCTTTGGTGAAAAGAAATTGTATGGAAAAACGGTGACAGGTGTCATACGGTCAACACTTGTGATCAATGAAAAAGGTGTCATCGAACAGGCTTTTCGCAATGTTAAAGCCACGGGTCATGTTGCGAAAATGATGCGCGAATTGGCATTAACGTCCAACAAATAAATTTATTTATTGGCCGGGGGCGATGCCCTCATATATGCCTGTCGGGGGAACGATCAGGACATCAAGCTCTGCCATTCCTGCATTTGCAAATTGGAGAGTAACGGGAACATATGAACTCATGGGTGCCTCGAATGCATTTGCATTCACGTAATGAACTGAGTCCCAGCCGAATGAGAATGAGTCACCTGGCATCAACTGAACCGCCGTTCCGACAATCTCTGCGACCTCACCGTTAATGGTTGCTCCAACAAGTGCATCGGTTTCAAGGCCTTGATTGGTTGCCCGCATGAGCAGGGTTGCCGTTGTGCCGGGACCTTGGACCACGGTGACGTTGTCAACCACGATTCCGCCGAGATTTGCCTGAGCACCGTTGCCTGAAGGGTTGGTGGCCTGGACGTTTGTGGTGGCCTGCTGCCCGTTGAAACACCCTGTCATTACGGGAATGAGAAGCGCAAATCCAGCGCTCGCGAGGGCAATTTTTCGTACAGGCGTGGAAGTCAATATGGTCACGGCCACGAGGATAGCGGGCATGGGGAAGTGAGCGTTATCTGCACGGCGTAAATTGCTGCCTGATCCGGTGAAAATGGTCCGTGGTAAAGTTGGGGACTCTGAAAGGGGTTCATCCATATGGCTTTTAAGGTCGGCGAGACAGTTGTCTACCCCCATCACGGGGCCGCACTCATTGAAGCGGTCGAAATGCGGAAAATCAAGGGCGAGGACCGGGAATACTTGGTTTTGCGGGTTGCCCAAGGTGATTTGACCGTTCGTGTTCCCTCGGACAACGTTGATTTGGTCGGTGTCCGTGACGTGGTGAATGCAGAAGGCCTCGATCGGGTGTTCAGCGTGCTGCGACAGCCATACACCGAGGAACCCACCAACTGGTCCCGCCGCTACAAGGCGAACCTGGAGAAGCTCTCCTCAGGCGATGTCATCAAAGTGGCTGAAGTCGTCCGTGACCTTTGGCGTCGTGAGCAAGACCGTGGGCTCTCGGCAGGAGAGAAGCGAATGCTTGCCAAGGCACGTCAGATCCTCGTGTCAGAACTTGCTCTTGCTGAGAAGACCGATGAAGTCAAGGCGGAAGCAATGCTGGATGAGGTTCTCGCCTCCTGATTCAGGGGCAAAGAACACTGTAGAAAGTTGGGGAATTGACCCAAACTGCCGTTTTAGTTCCCGCGGCTGGTCGCGGTGAGCGACTCGGACCGGGGGCCCCAAAAGCATTACGTGAACTCGCAGGTGTGCCCATATTGGTGCATGCCGTCACAGCACTTGCTGCAAGTCCTGCAGTAGACCTCGTTGTTGTTGCTGCGCCCGAGTCTGAATTGGACCACGTTTCCGCACTTTTGGGACGATCATCATTTTCCGCCGAAGTCAGTGTTGTGGCAGGTGGTGAAACCCGGCAGGAATCAGTTGCGCGAGCGCTCATTACCTTGCCCGCGGATGTTGATGTAGTTCTGGTTCATGATGCTGCCCGACCACTCGTTCCGGTTGAAATGGTGAGCGCCGTAGTTGCAAGTGTCCGCGGTGGAAACCCGTGTGTCATCCCATGTCTTGCGATAACTGACACAATCAAACAGGTTAATGGGAGCAATCTTGTGTTGCAGACCGTAGACAGAGAATCATTGAGAGCCGTACAAACACCACAAGGATTTTCGCGTGAAGTTTTACAGCAGGCCCACGCTGACGCCGACCCTGATAATGCAATGACCGATGACGCAGGCTTGGTCGAAGCCATGGGTGTTCCCGTTCTAGTCATTCCAGGTCATGCGGAAGCACTTAAAATCACTAGACCGTTCGATGTCGTTATCGCTGAGGCAATTCTGGCGCGAAGGAGAGCAAGTGGCACCCTCACCTGATAGCAATCACAAGTGCCCAACCCCGCTGGTCGGCATAGGAACTGACGTTCATGCCATCGACCCCAACCGACCAATGTGGATGGCTGGACTGCACTGGCCCAACGAGCCAGGGCTTGCCGGTCACAGTGATGCTGACGTTGCGGCGCATGCGATTTGCGATGCACTTTTATCAGCCGCAGGACTGGGAGATTTAGGAGAAGTCTTCGGCACAAGTGACCCCCAGTGGTCTGATGCATCCGGTGTATCGATGCTGAGTCACACGGCCCAACTAGTTCGGTCACATGGTTATGAAATAAATAATGTTTCAGTTCAAGTAATTGGCAACGCACCTAAAGTTGGCACTCGGCGCCAAGAAGCTCAGGATGTTCTCAGCGCTGCCGTTGGTGCTCCGGTTCGAGTTTCAGGTACTACGACCGACGGCCTCGGACTCACGGGACGCGGTGAAGGTGTTGCAGCTATTGCTGTGGCCAGCGTGATTGAATCCGCTTAGTGTGCCAACGGATAGAGTTCAACTCGTGACTTTGCATATCCACGACACCGCCACCCGAACTCTGAGGGAGTTTGTCCCCTTGGAACCTGGCAAGGTCGGGATTTACCTGTGTGGAGCAACAGTTCAGGGCCCCCCGCATGTGGGCCATATTCGTAGCGGCGTCGCCTTTGATGTCGTGCGTCGCTGGCTGAGCGCTCAGGGTTATGACGTCACGTTTATTCGTAACGTCACTGATATCGACGACAAAATCATTCACAACGCAGGGCATGAGGATGTTGCTTACTGGGTGGTTGCTTCGCGCAATGAGCGGGCATTCAACGATGCTTATGACGCACTCGGTTGCCTGCCACCAACCCATGAGCCTCGTGCCACCGGCCATATCCCTGAAATGATCGAACTCATGCAGGAGATCATCGACAACAACCACGGCTACGCGCAGTCGGGCGATGTTTACTTTGACGTTCGCTCTGATGCAACGTATGGCTCATTGAGCGGACAAAAAGTCGATGACATGCTTGCAGCTAATGATGCTGTTGCACAAGGCAAAAGGGATCCGCGAGATTTTGCAATGTGGAAGTCAGCCAAGCCTGATGAACCATTCTGGAACACACCGTGGGGGCCGGGCCGCCCAGGATGGCACATTGAATGTTCAGCGATGGCCCGCAAATATCTCGGGAAAAATTTTGACATACATGGTGGCGGAATTGATTTGATTTTCCCGCACCATGAAAATGAGATAGCGCAGTCCAAAGCAGCCGGCGATGGATTCGCTCAATATTGGATGCATAACGCCTGGGTGACAACCGCAGGCGAGAAAATGAGCAAGTCCCTAGGTAACTCACTGTTGGTCAGTGAAGTTCTCAAGCGAATCCCGGCCATTCATTTGCGTTACTACTTGGCAGGTTCGCATTACCGCTCAATGCTGGAATATTCAGATGCATCGGTTTTGGAGGCAGGACAAGGGTTCACTCGGCTGTCAGGATTTATTGATCGTGCGATGGAAGCCCTCAAAATCTCTGAGGTCAGTGTTGACCCGGAATCGCGCCATGAAAAGTTTGACGCGGAGATGAATAACGACTTCTCAGTGCCCAATGCAATCGCGGTGATTCATGAGGTGGTGCGCGAAGGCAATACAAACCTGACGAACGGGGATCTAGATTCGCTCCAGGCGAATGTGGTGTCTGTTGTCTCAATGCTGGATGTTTTAGGCATGAACCCGCTGGATGATCAGTGGATCATTGAATCAGGGGATAATCAACAAATCATTGGTGAGCTCGTGCAGGTCGCCATCAATCAACGCACGGAAGCACGGGCGCGCAAAGACTTTGAGGCAGCCGATGCCATTCGATCAGACCTTGAACGAATCGGGATCGCCCTGGAGGATTCCAAGGACGGTGTGCGATGGTCAATTCGCAAGCCCACACAAACCGAAACAACACATTAAGGCGGATGTTTTCCCATGGCTGGTAATTCCCAACGCAAAGGCGCAATGCGCAATGCGGGTACAAAGAAGGGTCCGCAGGTCGGATCAGGTGGCCAACGTCGCGCCAAACTAGGCGGTCGTGGTCCAACGCCGAAGGCTGAAGAGCGTCCGCACCACCCGAAAGCCAAGCGCAAAAAAGCAGCAGAGAAACGTAGCGCGAAACTGCCTGCCGGCAGTGGTGCTCGTCGCGCCGAGCGGACCAAGTCACGCGCCGCGGGCCAGCTCATGGGCCGTAACTCGGTTGTTGAAGCACTGCGTGCCAAGGTCCCAGCCAATGCACTTTATGTTCAATCGAAGGCTGATGCTGATGATCGTTGGCGTGAATCGCTCAAGATTGCTATTGCTGCGGGCATTCCACTCATGGAGGTCCCTCGCACCGAACTGGATCGCATGACCGATGGTGGAGTGCATCAAGGTCTCGTTCTGACTGTCCCTGAATATAAATACGCGGATATTAAGGAAATCGAGAAGTCTCAATGCATCATTGCCTGTGATGGATTAACAGATCCTCGCAACCTTGGAGCCATTGCTCGATCTGCCGCAGCTTTTGGTGCCGAGGCAATTGTGCTCCCAGATCGCCGCAGTGTTGGCGTGACCGCATCAGCATGGAAGTCATCTGCAGGCGCACTCTCTCGCATTCGAGTTGCGCAGGTGACAAATCTGAATCGATCACTCATCACTTTGCAGAAGGCCGGGTTCACGGTCATCGGTCTTGCTGCCGATGGCGCAACGCCTTTGCACAAGATTGATAAGGATGTTCTCAAAGGCAAACTTGTCATTGTTATCGGTGCTGAGGGTGCAGGACTGTCTCGGTTGGTGAAAGAAAACTGCGACTGGCTGGTCAATATCCCGATGGCGGGTGGCAACGAGTCCCTCAATGCATCCGTGGCAGCATCCATTGTTCTGCAGGATATGTATAGAGCACGTCACTAAGCGTTTATTGAGACCTAAGCGTTCAGGCGAGGATCTTCATCCGGGATCACAATTCGGAGTTCGGCGGTAGCGTCACTGGGTGTGCCACTGCGAGAACCTAGGACTGCTTTCTCTTCGGGTTTATTCCGCAGCACGTTGTTGACATAATCATCAACGACCTTTGCAAAAGGAACGCTGTGACCGGCTTCCTCTGACATGAACCATCTGTGTTCTAGGACTTCGTGGAAAATCTCAGCGGGTTCAAGGCGACCGCGAAGGTTATGGGGTATTGACTCCATGACCAATTCGAAACGATCGCTCACCCAGCGGTGTGCTGCAAGTTCTTCCTCGTCTTTGCCGTAACTCAGCTTCACGCGGTATGAGTCCAGGTCGTTGAGGAGCCTGCGTGCTTGGTTTTCACCAACGTCGAGCCCGGTCAAGCGTATTAAGCGCCGGGAATGGTGGCCGGAGTCAACGACTTTTGGTGCGACTCGAATCTTGTCGCCCGCACCGGATGTATCAACTTGAAGTTCAGCAACGTCAAAGCCCAATTCATTCAGTTTTCGAATTTGTTTTTCAAGGGCCAGTCGGTTGTCACGACTAAATTCGATCGGGGCGGTAATCACATCCCACAATGCGTCGTAGCGGGTGCGTAAACCAACACCGGTGACAATTGGATCAATTCCCTCCTGCAGGCGCCCGCCCGCAGCAAGGTCCATGAGTTCGCCCGCGACGTTGGTCGCTGCCGTTTCCAGGTCATACTCGCGTTGCCCAACGGACAGCGCGGGATGCAGTTCTCCAGTTTCCGCATCAACTAAATACGCTGCGAACGAGCCGGCATCTCGCAAGAAAAGAGTGTTTGAGAGCGATACGTCATTCCACGAAAAGCCAATGACGTGCAGTTGCACGAGCAGTAATGCCAGAGCATCAAGTAATCGATCTACAGTCTCGGCGCGCAAACTCGACGAAAACAGTGCGCGATAGGGCAGTGAGAAGGGTAGGTGCTTGGTAATTAGTGCAGCAGGGAGGGCATCGCCGTTCTTATTCACGCGATCGCTGACGGTACCCACCGGTTCGACACAGGGAACCGCGCGGCGCTGCAATTCATTGAGCAAGTGATATTCGCGCTCTACGAGCTCTAATTCCGCCTCTTTGATTGCATAAACAATTCCATTGATGCGAACAAATCGAACTATGTGTCGAGAAATACCGCGAGGTAGGGCGACAACTAGATCATCGGGCCATTCCTCCAATGGGGTATCCCACGGAAGGAATGCGAGCTCCGACTCCGCCGCCGTCCCCACCATGCGCATGTTGGAATGGAATCCTTAAATCTGTGGTGCTGCTAGTTATTTTTCTTCTTCAGTTTCGCGGCCATATGGGTGGTGCTTAATGTCTTCCTCGTGGCGGGCCTCGTCTTGTGACATCCCATCATGCGGCTTTTCCTCTTGAACTTCGTGTTCCCCGCTCTTGTGATGCTCCATGGTTCCCTCTTCTCACTTCATATGAACAATTATTTGGTGTCTTAGGTCAGACTCTAGTTGTTGTTCGGGTTATCCTCAGCCTTAGCCATGTCAATGTATCTACCTAAGGATTTTGCATGAACCAGCTGAAACGTTCCCTGGTCTTTGCCGCAACTTTCGTCGTTGCCTTTGCATTTGCTGGTACCTCGGCACAGGCCATGGGTTCAGGCAATATCTATGAAGACCTTCAGGTGGGTGTGAGTTATGCAGTGTACGAACCCAATTACACGGCAGGGTTAAAGGAGCGCCACAACGGAGCGACTTATCCATGCCCCAAAGGCACAGATGAAAACGTTCTTGCCGAATATGGCAGTGCCAAGAAGTCACTTCTCACCGTTATTGAAGGCAATCCATTGTGCGGGGATCCCGGTGGAGCTGGCAAGGTGGTGAAGAAATTCAAAGTTCAAGGTGCGACTGCAACCATGATTGCCAACTGTTATCCAGGTGACAAAGGCTATGTCTCTTGTGACAAGAGTGACATTGCAACTGTGGGTGGCTACGTCTCTGTGACTCTGCCGTCGCAGGGGAATTTAAAAAGAACTTTTGCTGTCGTCATGGCAGGTGGCACCAAGCCGATGAGTGCTGCCAAGCTTGAGCGAGTCGTCAAGAGCATGACACCCATTGCAACGAATCAAAATTTGATCGGCGGCATGGTCACTTGCACGCAAGCAGATCTTGGTGACGTAATCCAAAAAGGCCTGCCCAAGGGCCAGGTGCTTGTTTCAGTTAACTCCTTCACCTGCGCAGATGGATGGGCCTACGCATTCGCCACAACGGGTGATGGCAAAGGAAACAACATTGAACAAACGTTCGTGTTTGAAGCTGAAGGACAGTTCTGGATTCCCAAGAATCGTTCACAGGTGTGTGGGACAGTTTCCGCAAATTCCCCAGGAGCCAGACCTGCAGATTCACAGGTTCCAGCATCTATTTGGTCCAACGCCTGCAATACAAATTAGTCCCTACGGGCCCCGATCACAAAGGTTGCTCTCATGAGAGTTTCACGTGTCATTGCTCTAGCTGTTCTTGCGAGCCTTGCGGCTGGATTGATGTACGGCATAGCCATGGTTCTTTCAAGTTCGGAGACCGCTCGAGAGCAACAGGTTGCTCTGGACCCGTTCTATGCACCACCGGACCCCATTCCTGTTGAACTTGGCACAGTAATCCGTTCTGAGCCGATGGATATTTCCGTGGACGGTGGTTCGGCTCAAAGACTTCTCTATGTCTCTGAGAGGCCTGACGGTTCTCGCGCGGTATCAGGGGCCATGATCTTCATTCCTGATGCACCGGCACCGCCTGAAGGTCGACCGGTTGTTGCATGGGAGCACGGGACTCTCGGTATGGGTGATGCTTGTGTGCCATCGCGCTCCTCGAATCCCACCGCAGACATGTTCACGTTCGTTGGACCGATGATGCAGCAGGGTTGGGTGATTGTCGCAACCGACTATGTCGGCCTTGGCACACCAGGTCCAAATCAATACCTGATAGCGCAGTCTGAGGTGCGAGACGTGGTCAACGCGGTTCGTGCCGCTCAGAAAATGCCTGAGGCAAGTGCAGGTGATCAATATGTCACCTTTGGGCACTCACAAGGTGGACATGCATCCATTTGGGCAGGCCATCTAGGCCCTGAATACGCACCCGAATTGGAATTACTTGGTGTCGCGGCAGCAGCACCCGCACTTAATTTGTCAGAGATCGCATCTGCTCAATGGGATACTGCGGTGGGCTGGGTGATCGGTTCTGATCTGATTGAATCTTGGCCGACCTACTACTCCGATTTACCCGTTGACGCGATTCTCACCAAAGCCGGTCGTGATGCGAGCCAGAGGCTGGCATCAGAGTGCATCAAGCAATCAGGGCTTGAAGCGTTGGCGCGCGAGAAGTTCGGCCAGCAGATTTTTGCCTACGATCCCTTGGAAGATCTGACGTGGAAGGAATCGATGCTCGCCCAAACTCCGCCTCCGATGCCGTCAAACATGCCAGTATTTATGGCGCAGGGAACGGCTGATGAAGTAGTACTGCCTTGGCCGAACTCGATGATCCAGGAGAAATGGTGCGATGCTGGATCGGCCATCGATGTGCTGTGGATGGGTGATGTCAACCACGAAGACGCTGCGCACGTGTCTGGGCCTGCGGCGGTGGATTGGATCGCGGATCGGTTCGCAGGGCGTCCTGCTGGACGGTCGTGTGATGTGGCGCCGCCGGTTGCCCCGGTAAATCCAGGAGAATAAAACTCAGTCAACCACGGTCAACTGTATGAGTGGAGCCTCCGGTCAGGATTGAACTGACGACCTACCGCTTACAAGGCGGTTGCTCTACCACTGAGCTACAGAGGCGAAAGTGCTTGCCAAGATTAGTACGACAGGCTTCAACGCGATTTAATAGGGCTCATGTTTGCCGCCCGCTTTGAAAAAACAGGTCCTGCGCAGGACGTATTTATCCTCGACCAGGTCGACACCCCTGAACCGAGTGAGGGGCAGGTGCGAGTCAAAATCAACCTTTCGGGGGTGAACCCGACCGACTACAAAGGTCGAAGTGGCGTGGTACCGAGGACCTTTGATGGTTTCCAGATTCCCCATAACGATGGTTCGGGTGTCATTGATGCAGTGGGTGCAGGTGTTGATAGTCAAAGGATCGGGGAGCGTGTTTGGATCATGTTGGCTGCCAACGGCAATCGCTTTGGCACCGCAGCCGAATACTGCGTGGTGGACTCACAACTGGCGCGCCCGCTTCCTGACTCTGCGAGTTTCGAACTGGGTGCAACCTTGGGTGTCCCTGCCGTTACCGCTGCATATTGTTTATTTTCCGATGGACCCATTGCCGGCCAGACAGTGTTGGTGCACGGTGGAGCAGGGGCTGTGGGGAGAGTTGCAATTGAGTTGGCCGTGTGGGCGGGTGCTCGTGTCATTGCGACTGTAAGCAGCGAATCAAAGGCGCAGACCGCTAGCGATGCGGGAGCACAGATTGTGGTCAACTACACCGATTCTGATGCTATTGCACAATTATCGGGCCATGGAATTTCTAGGGTCATTGAAGTAAATCTTGCTGCCAACCTTGAGTTAGACCTGGCGATTTCACAGCCTGGTATGAAAATTGTTTGTTATGCCGCCGATGGTCCCGACCCAGTATTACCGCGCCGCGCACTCATGACTGCTTGCGCAACCCTTGAGTTCATGTTGCTCTACAACGTTGAAAGTGACAAGTTACGAGAGTCGGTCTCCATGGTGGAGGAGGCACTTGCGCAGGGCGCACTAACAATGCCTCCACATAAATTGTTGCCACTCTCTCAAATTGCCGCTGCACATGACTTGGTTGAAGCGGGTTCAGCACAGCGGGTGCTTTTGCAGGTTTAATCTTTTAATTCGATAAAGAGCGCACTGACCGCGCGCCACACATCATGGAATGTGTTGTACATGGGCGCGGGTGCGAGGCGAATGATGTTTGGGTTTCGGGCATCACCCAACACACCATGATTGGAATACATTCGTTCAATCAAGGGGAATGGATCTCGAGGAACGCGAATGGAGAGTTGGGCTCCATGGTGATTTGAATCCGCCGGGGTAATGATGGAAACCCGATTGTCGGTATCAAGTTCGGTGATGAGATCCCGCATGTAACTGGTCAGTTGAAGGCTGCGTGCACGCAAGGTGTGCATGCCTACTTGGTCAAACATTCTTAATGCGGTCAACGCTGGTGCCATGATCAATACCGGCGGGTTGGATACGGCCCATGCATCAGCGGTTTCCAGTGGATCGCAAATTGGTCCCATGAGAAAACGTGTTTCCGGTTTATTGGTCCACCAGCCCTCCAGCCGGGGAAGTGAGGCCTTGTGGTGACTCTCATGAATATAGGCTCCGGCAACGGATCCAGGTCCCGCATTGAGATATTTGTAGGAGCACCACGCTGCGAAATCGACTTTCCAGTCATGCAGATGGAGGGGTATGTTCCCCGCAGCGTGGGCTAGATCCCAGCCGGCATAAGCCCCGATTTCGTGCGTGACTTCGGTGATGGCGGCGACGTCCATGAATTCACCTGAGTAGTAATTCACCGCACCAAGTAGGACGGTTGCAATTTCACTTGAGTGTTCGCGCAACACCGCAATAATGTCCTCGGTGCGCAGATAGTTTTCACCGTCGCGAGGCTTTAAACGAATGACATCTTTATCCGGGTTCCCGCCGCGGAATGCAACATGAGACCGAACTGCATAGGAATCCGAGCCAAATGCATAGTCCTCAATAACAATCTTTCTGCGTCGATCAATAGGTTGGTAAAAACTTGCCAGCAACATGTGAATGTTGATGGTGAGACTGTTCATCATCACAATCTCGTGTGGCATTGCCCCAACAACAGCAGCCGACGAATTGGCCAACAGGCTGGGGAACTCCATCCATGGATGTTCGCCATGGGAGTGTCCGCGAACAGCGAGATGCGACCAAGAATCAAGTTCGTCTTTGATGTCAGCTTCGGTGGAGCGAGGTTGTAAGCCAAGGGAGTTGCCCGCCATGTATGCAATGGGTTTCCCAGCGCTATCAGCTGGAATGAGGAAGTCATCGCGACGCAGAGGCCGGTCCAAATCAGTGTCGCGATGAATTGCATAACTTTCGGTTGTGTTCACCATAGCTTGATTCTCTCGCGGACTTGGTTAAAACGATCAGCGCCCTACACTGGTGGAGTAGTCAATGAAGGACATGGGAGGGAGCAGCCGTGGACGTGATCTTTCCCGGGCTGATCTACCCCCAACAGGTGGATGGGTTGCCATGGTGGCCGCTTGCCGTGGTCATTGCTGCCCTGATTGTGATCAATATTGTGAACAATCGAGTCGCTCCGCAAACCCATTACCTCATGTGGGCCTTCGTGGGGTCTGTTGTCCTCTTGGCCATCGGCTTGCTAGACGGAAATAGTTTCACCGATATGGGACTGGGATTTAGTTACCTCATCCCTGGATTGATTTGGGCTGGAGCCTCTGTTGGTCTTATAACCGTGGCCTATCTGGTGGGTTCGATTTTCAAAAAGACCCGAGAAGCATTTGCCGATGAGCGAGTTGGCGCGCTCTCAGGCAGTCGTCTGGCGTTTCAAGCCTTGGTTGAAGTTCCCTTTGGCACCGTATTGCTCGAAGAGATCGCGTTCCGAGCAGTTCTCTTCTCAATGCTTGCTCGTCGATTCGGGGTCATTCCTGCAATCATCATGTCTGCGGTCATCTTCGGGTTATGGCACATTCTGCCCAGTATCGGCACGCATGAGGCCAATCCCGCATTGGGATCGGTGGTCGGCGCCGGTCGGCGGGGCAACATTCTGGCAGTAATTGCGAGCGTGCTGACCACCGCTATCGCAGGGGTGGTTTTTGCTGCTCTGCGAATCGTTTCAGGGAGTGTTCTTGCCCCGATGGGCTTCCATTGGGCCACCAATGGGCTGGGATACTTCTTTTCCTGGTTCTTGCTCAGGTTCCGCAGGCGCCGAATTTCGGGGGGTGAATGACAAGCGTGTCATTTAATGTCTACGATAGTGACCCGTACCCGGAATCACCTGATCCACTCACGCAGAAACTCGAGGTCGAATTAATGTACGAATCCGCTCAGCGCACCGAAGATGCCCAAGCATCGGGCCTCTCCGAGCGTGATCGTGGGATTTTGGAGTTTGAGCGTCAGTGGTGGAAGTATGCGGGCGCCAAAGAGCAGGCAATTCGTGAGCTCTTTGATATGAGTTCTACCAGGTACTACCAATTGATCAACACTTTGATTGACACGCCAGAGGCTTTGGAATTCGACCCCATGTTGGTCAAGCGACTTCGCCGCATGCGGTCAAGTCGCCAGCAGGCACGCAGCGCCAGTCGCGTTGGCTCCTAAAGCGATAGAAGTTCATTTCCGCGGTTTTCCCGCATGTCGTCGTACCATTTTGTTCAAGTGATGAATTCGCTTAGGGTGGATTGCACTGTGAGAATTCAAATGTCGAATAAATAATTACTGAAGGACTGGTGGAGTTGAAATTCAGACAAGGCACGAAAGTTGGCGGACTTTTTATCGCAATTGCGGCTCTGCTATCCACTTTTCTGATTTCTGCACCAGCGCAGGCTGCTCCACGGGCGATCTTGGTTTGGGTTGACGCACAATACAAGGATGCCGCAATGGCCCTATTCGCAAAGGGTTATAAGAAACGCGCGGTCAAGGTTCGCGCTCATGACATGTCCACGATTGTGACCGATTTACAGTCGATAGATCCCAATAAAGCTCCGGACATTATTTTGGTGGAAAACGACCAGACCGCGAATCTGGCCAGTGCTGCGCTAGTGATCCCACTGGAATTGACTCCTGCCACCTCGCGGGCACTGTCGACCGTTGCAATAGATAGTTTCAAGTATGGGGAATCAATATTTGGTGTCCCCATGCAGCGCCAAAATGTGGCGCTTGTCACTAACGCGGATCTGATTCCCACTGCTCCCAAGACATTTGCAAAGTTGAGCAAGTTGGCTCTAAAGACGGTTGCTGACGGCAAAGCAGAAATTCCGTTTGCCCTGCCTCAGGGAATTGACGGTGATGCCTATTCAACCTACCCGCTCTTCGCGGGACTTGGCGGATATGCCTATGGTACCAACAGTTTTGGGGCCATCAACACAAACAAAATTGGGATTAATAATAAGAAGTTTGTTAAGAATCAAGGGCTCATCAACGCATGGAATTCCAGTGGATTAATCAACTCGGCGTTGTCAGCAGATGATGCGCGGGCAGCATTTGTTGCTGGCAAGTCCCCATTCTGGGTCACGGGCCCAGAAGACATTGCCACGTTGAAGACTGTGACGTTCCGCTACCGCATCACCCCTGTGCCGACGATTGTTAAGGGAATTAACACATCACCGTTCATGAAGTCGATGGGTTTCATGGTGACTTCCTTTGCCTCTGCACACAAGGTTCAACCTGCGTCCAAGGATCTCGTCGCCAACAACAGCACCACGTCCAAAGCTCAGACCACCTTTTATTCTGCATCGCCGTACGTGGGCCTTCCCGCGAACTCCGCTGCTGCGGCAGCCTCGCCTGACAGGGTGTTGCTGGCATTTGGCTCCGCTGCATTAGGCGCTATCCCGTATCCGAACGTTCCAGAGTGGGGAGCTGCGAGCGCATCCCTTGGGGGTGCCTGGCGTGACTCCACCCGAGGTGGGGATGCAATTCCCGCAGCGAAGGCATTTTCCTCTGCTAAGGCTCAAGTAGTGGTTGCCCAGACTCCAGTGCCGGCGCCGGCGCCCGAGACTCCTGCGATTCCTTAGTTCTGCCCCAACCCAGGCCCTGTGATTAGTGTGCGGGATTTAGGCTGTTAATAACAGACATTTCAGGCGATAGCGGGTGAATTTCCTGCACACCAAATTAAATGTTGCCAGAGCTGAGACATCGTTTCCTATTCGCAGGGCTGAGCTCACGGGAGCCTTTTTCGGGTCTCGGATTTGCACTCTCACCCCGAGAGTGCTAACTTTTGATGTAGCACTCTCACCATGAGAGTGCTAACTCAAAGAACCTGATTCCTGCAGTTTCCGGAAGGAACCCATAACTCATGGCAAAAATGATTGCATTCGATGAAGAGGCACGCCGCTCACTTGAGCGCGGCATGAACGTCCTCGCAGACGCTGTCAAGGTGACGCTTGGACCTAAGGGTCGCAACGTTGTGTTGGAAAAGAAGTGGGGCGCACCCACCATCACCAACGACGGTGTCTCTATCGCTAAAGAAATTGATCTCGAAGATCCATACGAAAAGATCGGCGCAGAGCTGGTCAAGGAAGTTGCCAAGAAGACAGACGATGTCGCTGGCGATGGAACCACAACCGCAACCGTTCTCGCTCAGGCACTCGTTCGCGAAGGCCTACGCAACGTTGCTGCGGGTGCGAACCCCATGGGTCTGAAAAAGGGTATTGAGCGCGCAGTTTCTGTTGTGTGCGACGAATTGCTCAGCATGGCCAAGGACGTAGAAACCAAGGAGCAGATTGCTTCAACAGCAGCAATCTCCGCCGGTGGAGACTCCGAAGTCGGCGAACTCATCGCTGAGGCCATGGACAAGGTTGGCAAAGAGGGTGTCATCACCGTTGAAGAGAGCCAGACATTCGGTCTCGAACTAGAGCTCACCGAGGGTATGCGTTTTGACAAGGGTTACATCTCCCCTTACTTCGTCACGGACACCGAGCGCATGGAGACAGTGCTCGACGATCCATACATTCTGATTGCTAACTCCAAGATCTCTGCGGTCAAGGATGTTCTTCCCGTTCTGGAGAAGGTCATGCAAAGTGGCAAGCCACTCATGATCATCGCTGAAGACGTTGAAGGCGAAGCACTTGCCACACTCGTTGTGAACAAGATTCGTGGAACTTTCAAGAGTGTCTCGGTTAAGGCACCAGGCTTTGGCGATCGCCGCAAGGCAATGTTGCAAGACATTGCGATCCTTACCGGTGGCCAGGTCATCTCTGAAGAAGTCGGCCTCAAGCTTGACACCACAACGCTTGATCTCCTCGGTCGCGCCCGCAAGGTCGTTGTCACCAAGGATGAAACAACAATCGTTGAAGGTGCTGGAGATGCAGACCAGATTCAGGGTCGCGTCAACCAGATCCGTGCAGAGATCGATAAGAGCGATAGCGACTACGACCGCGAGAAGCTGCAGGAGCGCCTGGCAAAGCTTGCCGGCGGTGTTGCAGTGATCAAGGTTGGTGCTGCTACCGAAGTTGAGCTCAAAGAGCGCAAGCACCGCATTGAGGATGCTGTCCGCAACGCTAAGGCGGCGGTCGAAGAAGGCATCGTCCCTGGTGGCGGCGTGGCACTCATCCAGGCGATGAAGGCAGCTGGACCAAAAATTGATGCACTCGGTCTGACAGATGAGCAAGCAGTTGGCGCAAACATCGTTCGCGTTGCTGTGAGCGCACCGCTTAAGCAGATCGCTGAGAACGCTGGCCTCGAAGGCGGAGTAATCGTGGAGAAAGTCCGCGAACTTCCAGTCGGCCACGGACTCAATGCTGCAAACGGCGAGTACGTCGACATGATCAAAGAAGGAATCATCGATCCTGCCAAGGTGACACGCTCTGCCCTGCAGAACGCAGCATCCATTGCAGGCTTGTTCCTCACCACCGAAGTTGTTGTTGCTGATAAGCCTGAGAAGGCAGCACCTGCGATGCCAGGTGGCGGCGACATGGGTGGCATGGATTTCTAATTCAAAAAAGTATTAAAAAAGTGTGGGCGGCCAATGGCCGCCCACACTTTTTATTTAAATTTTTTACTTGAGCAAAGTGAAAACATGACGGTAGGTGCCGTCTGCCTTGCGAGTCGTGGCTACTTCGCCGCGGGCGCCCAAGTATTTCCCTGTGCCGCCGATGACCGCAATGACGGCACTTTCATTGAATGTGAGTTGCTCCTCGTTCGCTGGGTAGAAACTGTTCCCCTTGGCCAGAATCTGCCCACCGGGCAATGTGTAAGTTAGATTTCGATGCCGCACCTCACCGGTCGCTTCGGTTTGGGCGATTTCAGTAGAAACAATAGATCCAGTGAGGTATCCAAATGCTTTCCCTTTGTTGGTGCTCAACTTCGCTCCAAATATTGTCTCGCTCGCGCCGGGAACAGTGGCGTTTAGATCCCACGTCTTAATGGTGGGTGGCGCCTGAAAGAGCACCAGTTTATATGTGTCTTTCTTGGCTGTTGGTTGTGTCGCACTGGCCGGGTTCGAGAGGCCAATGGTGAAGAGTGTTAACGCACTTGCTATCGCGGCCAGAATTTTGGTTTTCATGGGTGCCTTCCTGTTACTTGATTGTGGTTCGAAACAGGACGGTGTTGTCCGTTTCCAGATCGGGGCCCCAAATTATTTGAGCGTTCGGCGACCATCGGATTTCGTTATAGCCTTCTTTGACTCCAACCTGCTGCGGGGTGTAGGTCGTGGCGTTGGGCCAAGATTTAGCAGAGAACTTGGCTTTGGTCCATCGCTTGGGTGTTGAAGTAATCTGTGACTTGCAGTCAGTCTGCGGGTTTCGGGAGTTTACGCAACTCGGATTCAATGGCGCCTGATGGATTACGAGCGCCTTCCACGATGATCCTGTGGTAGCAACGACCTTACTGGTCTTGGTGTCTGTGATCTGCGCGATAAGGCCACCATCGCCTATTTGTTGGCGATCTGTACCAATGTATTCCAAACCCGAGTCATTCTCCTTAAAGTCCTTGCCCATGATTGCGATGGTTAAGGGGTAAGTAGCGGTGAAGGTGATTCGCTCAGCATTAAAGGAACGTTCAGTGGTGATCGGTACGGAGTCTTGACCAACTTTCTTCCCATTGACATAAAGCGCGAACCAGTTATCAGCCCATACCTCAGCAAGAAATGTTGATTTGGTCTTGGCTGCCTGGGCAGGTGTGCCCAACGATGCTGCGAAGAATGACGCCGCAATGAGCGGTATCAGGATGAGTGATAAGCGACGCATTCTGACTCCCTGGGTTTTCATCGCCGGTAGGTTTCAGTGGATACCGAACCCTGTGGATCGGTGAAGGTCATGCTGACCGAGCTCAACGTCGCTGTGTAATCAATGTGATAGGTCCCGCCGTTGAGTGTGTAGGTGAGGGCAAATTGAGAATCTCCACCACGGGAAAAGCCGGTAATTGCAGCCCCTCGTAAGGGTTCACCGGCCGGGCGGTACGGCCGAGTTACAGCCTGGGGTTCAATTTGACCATCGCGCACGGTGACTTTGCCACGCATTCCACCGTTGATATACGGGTAGGTGGTGGTGCCGTGATAGTGGTACTTCCCTTTGAATGTGTGTCCGTTTAAGGCGTCGAGGGGACGCATTTTCTTTCCATTTGGTTCGAGAGCACCGTAGATCGGGTACCCGTCCAAGGCATAGGCAATTGGTTTTGTTTCACCAACCTTGCTGGACAAATGGAGCGGGGCTGCGTGATAGTGGTAGTCATCAGCCCTGCCGCAGTGACCACCCCATTCATCGAGCTCACCAATTAAGTAGGCATCCTCGCCGCGGTTATTCAATGCATTGAAAATTGGCACGCCGTCAGCAGCCAATGCGATTGCGCCCCTGAAGAGATTGTTCTTGGTCGATATCGGATTTGCCGCTTTCCTCGGTTTAACCGGAATGCTCCACGCGTTGCTACCCGTGTAGGGCATGGGGACTGGAACCTGCTGCTGCCAATTGGTGATTCCCACCATCATGTTGTGAAGCGGAAGGCCATTGCTTTCAACCAAGTAGTACTTGCCACTTCGCAGTGTCTTGACGGAATTGGCAAATGCCGAGAAACCGGGCAGGCGTACTTGACTGTTCGCTGCTGAAATGGGTGCACTGTCCACGAGGGCAGAGGTGATCATTACTCCGACGCCAAGCGCCGCGCCTGAAAGCAATGTGCGCCGTGTCAGGGCATGTGAAGGAAAGTGCGGATGCACATGGTCGTTATGGTCGGCTGTAGTGGACATCGATGCTCGCTTCCTTGAGAGTTTTCTTTGAAATTGCTGCTAGGAGTTCATCGCGCGAGATTGACGCGGAATTTGTTTTGGGCAGTTTTGGCTTCCCCGACAGGGCGTAAACGTGAATTGTGTAGACCTTGTCACCCGGCCCTTTGGAGCACGGTGGCGAATACGCAGCATCTCGGTTGACGCTGTTGCCACCGGTTGTGCCGACTCGCTTATTACTTGCGGCTAGACCCTTTCGCTTGGCGGGAATATTCCAAACGTTCCAATAGTCGTGGTACCCGCCTTCAGGAGCAGCGCTGTCCATCACGACCGCGAAGCCCTTTGTATTCTTGGGAGCGCCGGTCCATCGGATTGGAGGGCTCATACCGACACCATCACATGTGTAGGTTGCCGGAAGCATGTAGTTGGAACCCACAGCTGGACTGCTCACGGTGAAGTCAGCAGCGCTGGCGGCGTTGGGAATCATGAAGGCTCCCACGAAAGCAAGAGCAATTCCTGACATCAGTGTTGTTTGCCGAGATTTCATTGGAGGCACTATGTCAGAGTCAAATCGACTCGAATACCGTGTTTCCACGGTGTCGTGAAGGGGGTTATATAGGTTAGTCCCGTGATACTTGAAGGTAACTGGAATTTCCTTGCGGTCGATGGTGCTGTCGTTCGTTTGAAGAGCGGGAACAGCGGCCTGATGAATCTCGATGTGAAAGCGCCAGTCCGCCAGGGATCACTCATGATTGCTGACTCCATGGCTGACATTCACCTTGTCCTTGCCCTAGACAAGATCAAGACAGGCAATTTCTTGACAGAGGCAGCCGCCAAGGCATTCTTTGGCAGCTATAACGCGCGTGACCTTGTCTACCGCGCCCAAGGTCCTCATGACGGTACTGGATACCAAGTTTCAGGCAGCGCCACCGCAGGAACTCTCGACTTGGAAATCACCCTGTCCATCATGCCGGTGGACGCTGCCCCGCACCCTGAAGTAGAGCTCTTGGGCTCAGCGTCCTTTGGCAAAGTACATATCCCATTGCCCGGGATTGGCACTGTTGATGACATGAACGTGGATATTGATGCCAAGTTAGCGGTGCAAAGTTCAACACCTTAGGTGTTTAGTTTGACGTAAAGTCGCCTTGGTGAATGGCTTCAGCATCGACAATCCGATACGAGTAGCCCTGCTCGGCAAGGAACCTCTGTCGATGTTGAGCAAAATCAGCATCCAGGGTGTCCCGGGTGACAACGGAATAGAAGTGCGCCGTGCGGCCATCAGACTTGGGTCGCAGGATTCGGCCGAGGCGCTGGGCTTCCTCTTGGCGAGAACCGAATGATCCACTGACTTGAATGGCGACAGTGGCATCAGGGAGATCAACCGAGAAGTTGGCCACCTTGCTCACTACGAGCAACTTGGTTTCACCAGCCCGAAATGAAGCAAAGAGTCGCTCCCTTTCCTTGACATTTGTTTCGCCCGTGATGATGGGGGCATTGAGGTGCTCACCAAGTTCGGCGAGCTGATCGAGATATTGCCCGATCACCAGAACCTGATCATTCACATGGTGGCGAGTAATTTCTTCAACGATGGTGATTTTCTCGGCAGCGCTTGCAGCCATGCGGTACTTATCCTCTTGTTCGGCCACTGCGTATGCCATGCGATCAGGCTCAGGAAGTGTGACACGAACTTCAATGCAATCGGCAGGAGCGATGTAGCCCTGAGTTTCAATTTCTTTCCAGGGAGCGTCGTAGCGCTTCGGACCAATGAGTGAAAACACGTCAGACTCGCGACCATCCTCACGAACAAGTGTTGCAGTGAGCCCGAGGCGCCTGCGGGATTGAATGTCCGCGGTAAATCTAAAGATCGGAGCGGGGAGGAGGTGGACTTCGTCGTAAATAATCAAACCCCAGTCGCGCGAATCAAAAACTTCGAGATGGGGGTAAATGCCTTGTCTCTTGGTGGTCATGACCTGATAGGTCGCGATAGTGATGGGTCGAATCTCTTTCTTGGCACCGGAGTATTCGCCAATTTCGTCAGCGGTGAGTGTTGTGCGCTTCAAGAGTTCGTCGCGCCACTGGCGTGCGCTGACGGTGTTAGTCACGAGAATCAGGGTTGTTGCTTGCGCGCGGTACATGGCAAGTGCACCGACCAGGGTTTTGCCAGCACCACAGGGAAGAACTACCACGCCGGAGCCGCCATACCAGAAGCCGTCTGCAGCCTCAGTTTGGTAAGGACGCTCTTTCCAGTCATCGCGAAGGGTGATGGTGTGACGTTCACCATCAACGTATCCGGCAACATCCTCGGCCGGCCAACCTAATTTGACCAATGCCTGCTTGAGGTGACCACGTTCACTGGGATGAACGGCAACAGTTGTTTCATCGATCCGCTGACCAAGCAGGGGCGCGACTTTCTTGCTCTTGAGGACTTCTTCTAGGACTGCGACATCAATGGCTTGCAGAATCAATCCATTGGCCGGATCGCTGTTGATTTGCAGCCGACCATAACGTGACATTGTTTCTGCGACATCGATAAGTAACGCATTGGACACTGGGTAGCGGCTATAACGAATCAGCGTGTCAATAACGCTCTCAGCATCATGGCCAGCGGCGCGCGCATTCCACAGGCCCAATGGTGTGAGGCGATAGGTATGAATGTGCTCTGGTGCTCGCTCTAGCTCAGCAAATGGGGCAATCGCCTTGCGACAGGCATCGGAGTCAAGGTGATCAACCTCCAGAAGCATGGTCTTATCACTTTGAACGATCAGCGGGCCGTCAGTCACAGGCAATCTACTTTCGGGTAGTTATTGAAGTTCGCGCAGAATCTCCAAGAGTAACTGAGCCCGATGCACCATGGCACTGCTGGATGCCCATTCGAAGTCAGCATGAGCACCATCACCGACAGCGCCCATGCCATCGATCGTGGGGATTCCCGCTGCTGCGGTGAGATTGCCGTCACTTGCGCCACCCACGGCGCACTCCGCGAGTGCCGGCAACCCCAGAGTTTGTTGAGCTTTTTGGGCGATGGCGAACAGGTCCTGGCTCATGGCGCTCTCCATGGCTGGTCGATCGATACCGCCGATGATTTCGATTCTGACGTCGAGGCTTGAGGTGAATTCCCGCACCGCACGATCCACGCGCTCCTGTTCATCTCGATTCCACGCTCGAACGTCTAGATTGACTTCAGCCCTATCCGGGACGGTGTTGGTCGTGGTTCCCGAACTACTCACCGTAGGAGTAACGGTGGTGCCGTGCTCCCGATGTCCCCAGAGGGTGGTTGCAGTTACAAACTCGGCTGCGGCCACGAGCGAATTGATGCCTCGATCTGGATCTAGCCCGGCGTGGGCAGCGACGCCGTGAAAGATTACTTGGTAGTTGGAGGTGCCTTTGCGCCTTGTTTTGAGAGCACCTCCTTGCGATGGCTCCAAAACAATGACGGCGCGAGCTCGAGTAATCGCACTAGCGATCACAGTGCGTGATGCATGGGATCCGATTTCCTCATCGGTCGTCAGCAACATGCCTATGGTGCCTTCGCTCGTGATACCAAGAGCTTGGAGCGCTGCCCAGCCTTGGACAACACCGGCTTTCATGTCAAAAACCCCGGGCCCCGTGATTCGGTCACCATTAATGGCAAAGGGGATTGAGTTGAGGGTGCCTATGGGCCACACGGTGTCGAGATGACCAAGAAGAAGGACTTCGGGTTGATCGGGACCCCAACGCCACACCGGACAGCCTTCGTGCGCTTCAGTGCGTGCGTTGCCAGGGAGCCATTCGCGGCTGAGGTCGAGAGCGAGTTGCGTGATTTTCCGTGTTGACTCCACATCGCTGGAGGGAGATTCACACTCCACGAGTTGTTGGAGCGTGTTAAGCATTGCTTGGTGATCAAAATCCATGTGCGATCAGGCCCCTTTGTGTAAACGTCGGCTCTCGGTACGGTTGCCCCATGCTTGAGCATATTGCGCCAGATGTGCTGCGCCAGGCGCAGATCACGGCTCAGTTGGCGCAGGAGCGCTCCGGTGTCGTCATCCGCTCACTGGAGACCTCTGAAGAGAATCTGCCAGCCCGTGAAATTTTTGATCGTGTGTGGCCGCCCATTGGCGGGGGCACGCAGGTGCCGCCCAATCTCTTACGAGCGATAACTCATGCAGGTGGGTACTGCTCTGCCGCATTCGTGGTCGACGGAAGTACGGAAATTCCGGTGGGTGCGGCCCTTGGAGTTCTCGGTGTCCATGAAACACCGACTGGCCCCCACATGCATATCCACTCCCACATGGCAGGGGTGCTCGACGAGCACCGAAATCGACGTATTGGCACAGCGTTGAAACAACATCAAAGAATGTGGGCTCTTGAGCGTGGAATCGACACTGTCGTCTGGACCTTTGATCCACTCGTAGCTCGAAATGCCCGTTTGAATTTGGTGAATCTAGGTGTGACGGTTCGAGGGTACGAACCAAATTTTTATGGCGCGATGTCTGACTCGATCAATGCGGGCGATGAATCGGACAGAGTGTTTGCTTGGTGGGACCTGGCAGGTGAAAGAGCGCAGGCCGCGGCACGAGGTGAACTTCTGCCTATTGATGCAATTACCGCTGAGCAGTGTGTCATTGAAACCCCCGACGACATTGTTGCTTTGCGTAGCTCTGATCCGGCACAAGCACAAGAATGGCGCAAACGCATGCGACTGGAGTTAATGCGAGAGTTTGCGGCAGGCAAGGAAATTATTGGAGTCACGCGTAGTGGCGATTATGTTCTAGAAGCACGATGAGATCCAGGAGAAATTCATGACCATCAGTTTTCAAATTCATAGCCTTGAGATCCCATTAGTGCGCCCATTTCGCACTAGCTTTGGTAGTCAAAGTGTGCGCGATGTTGTACTGGTCGAAGCTGTCTCAGATTCAGGGGTCTCTGGCTGGGGAGAATGCGTCACCATGGCCTGGCCTGGGTACAGCGCCGAATACACCAGTGGTGCCATCGACGTAATGCAGAAATTCCTGATCCCCACGCTGGAACCGCTGTTAGAGACTTCCCCCGAACCAGATGCAGTGCGTTCGGCACTTTCTGTCATGCAGGGACACCCCATGGCCAAGTCGGCGCTTTCAACGGCATTACTCGATCTGTGGTTGAAAGAGCGCGAGACATCACTAGCCAACTATTTGGGTGCGGTCAAGGACAAAGTTGATTGCGGAGTGAGTGTGGGTATTCCATCATCAATCGATTCATTACTTGAAGAGGTTGGCTCATATGTTGATCAGGGTTACAAGCGCATCAAGTTAAAAATCGAACCAGGTTGGGATATTGATGCCGTGCGCCAGGTGCGTAATGCTTGGCCCGAGATGCTACTTCAGGTTGACGCCAACCAAGCCTATGAACGAACCGATGGCGCTCATTTGGCCCAGCTTGATCAATATGACTTACTTCTGATCGAGCAGCCATTACCGGAGGACGACTTTCTTGGTCACGCCATGATTTCCCGCGAAGTCAATACACCGATATGCCTTGATGAGTCGATTCTCTCAGTGGCATCTGCCCAAGGAGCAATTGAATTTGGTGCAACAACGATCATTAACATTAAGCCGGGTCGCGTTGGGGGATACCTCACGGCCAAGGAAATCCACGATCTCTGCGTTGGGCAAGACATTCCGGTCTGGTGTGGTGGGATGCTCGAGACAGGAATTGGCCGGGCGGCAAATCTTGCGCTGGCAGCTTTACCGGGGTTCGTATTGCCGGGTGATACGAGTGCCTCTAATCGCTATTACGCGGAGGATGTCACCCAACCGTTTGTTCTGGACAATGGTCAATTACCTGTACCCAGTAAACCTGGGATTGGTATCGAACCTATCCCTGAAAACCTTGAAGCAATGAGAACGGCTGTGATTACAGCGTAGATTCCTGCATGCGAGCGGGGGCAATTCCACTCACGCGAGAAATCGCAAAAGTTCGCACGTTTGCGCTCCCGTGGTCAAATGCAGTCAGGGTTCCGTCGCCCATGCGAATAGGCTCAACAATTTGGGTGCTCGTGCTGCCATCTGCCTCGGCGTAACCGATCCAGACTCCGGTGTGATGTTCCTGGGCACTCTTCAACATAGCGATCAGTGCCGAGGTGTTCAGCGAATAGATTTCCTCGGGCTCAAGTTCTTCGATTTCAGCGTTTTCTCCACGAAGTAGCGCTGATGCAATTCGTTCGGCTTGGCTCAGTGTCACGCGACGTGAATGGCGGCCAAGTCTCGGTGGAATCTTGGCGCGATTGGACTCATCAATTTCAATGACTTCTGTTGATGCATTGTCAGAGATCAGATACAACAATGGCTGAGGCGCAGCACCTTTCGCCCAGGTGTCAAAAAATTCGGTGAACATTCCTTGAGTCCAGCCTGATTGATACCCACGGCGAATTGAGTCGGCTGAGAATCGGTAGACGCTTGCGGCGCCTCGACTCTCGATCTCAGAAATCGCATGGAGTTGCTCGCCAATTTCCAACGGCAGCGGACCTGGTGCAATGACTGTCAGGTCTCCTTGGATCAAAAAGTGATCGACTTCCTTGGGCAGTGCCAGCTGCTTGGCCGCGCCTGAAGCGTGGTCATTTATAACCTCAACGCCCGCGAGGGAAAGCACCCCACCATGTGCAAGCCCAATGATTTCCGCCTCATGGAATGTTGCTTTGGCAACGTTGTCTCGCATGGCGCCGCGGCGGCGGGGGTAGAAATGCTCGAGTGACTTGTTAAAGATTTTCCAGTTTTTGATGGGGGAAGTGTCAGAGTTCGCATTCCACCATTCGAGGGTTCGCAGAGTTTGCCAGCGCATAACACCGATTGCCGGTGAAGTTTGTGCGTTAGCCAGTGGCTTGGTCGACTCACTGCCCAACAGAGGAAGGTCGAGCCATGCCTGTGCCAAAACTACCCATTGTTGTTCGCGTGACTTGGATCGCCAGGTGTCGTATTTGGTAGTGACTTCCCATTGCAATGACTTTGTGAGTGCGATGAGGCCTGCGGCATGTGCGACTTCAAGGAGAAAGCATGCATCCGTTGTCGGAATTGCAAGGAATTCAGCCAGCCGGTCGACTTCGCGCGTTGAAACCCCGCCAGTGCGCAATGCGATTAGGGGGGTCACTCTGAAGACGTAAAGAGCGTCATGAACGAGAGACAAAAAATTATGTGCGATCAGACCAGCTTGCAATTGAAGGTCCTGCGCATTGGCCGCAGCTTTGTTGGCTGCTGAATCAATGTCAGGCAGAGCCACCGCATTGTTGTAAGACTCCGTGAGACTGTCGCGCACAGTTGTCACCGCACTGAGTGAGTCAGCATGCCCCCACACCAGACCAAGGGTGCGCAGGCTGTCAACCAAGTCACTTGCTTGATCAGAGATTGCCGGGTCAATCTGGGTGCTAATCGAATCCAAACTCATTGCCGCTGAACGCAATGTGAAAAGGACATTGAGTTGTGGTGCCGAGAGTTGATCAAGTGCTCGGCTCACTGATGGTGTCGCGGTGGCACGGCGTGCCAAGCCAGTTATGTCCGCAGGAGTGGGGTGCACCAGGTCGGGTCGGCCAACGAACAGCTCGGTGAGCTCAGCTTCGCTGCGTGAACGAAGATCATCGGCCAAACTTCGTGGCCGTGATGCTGTGGGGGAAGTCATGAATGTCTGCTCCTACGTCGTGAGCGTGCGGTGATGATTAATCCGATCAAAATGAGTCCCAAGCCCAGTCCGGTAATCATTGAGAGAAACCACCAAGTGCTGGGGAGGTCTATGTCGCTGATAAGCGGGAGAATTGCAATTGCCGTGAAAATCATTCCGGCGATGGTCATGTATGCCCCGATTTTCACATAAACCTCGCCCCGAGATCTGCGGGCGATGGACCGCTCCAAACGCTGCGCTGTGGGGGTTTCGGGCATCCGCCTATTCTATTGCCTACTCGGCATGCGCCTAAATCCCGCTTGGCATCCGCCCGTATCCTGCTCGGATCTGGTGCTTGCGCTAACCTAGAGGGTGCCTGAAAGCAGGTGCACTCGTGCAGGGCGCCCAACAACGGGTGGAGAAAGTGAGGCGATCGTGCCAACAGGTACCGTCAAGTTCTATGACGCCGACAAGGGCTTCGGCTTTGTCACCAGCGACGAAGGCGAAGATGTTTTCGTGCATGTCTCCACGCTTCCCGCAGGCGTAACCGCCCTCAAGCCGGGCACCAAGATCGAGTTTGGAATTGTCGATGGCCGTCGCGGCAAGCAAGCATTGTCCGTTTCCATCCTGAGTGCCCCGGCCTCAGTGGTGAAGGGCAACCGCAAAAAAGCGGACGATATGGCAGTCATCATCGAGGACCTCATCAAATTGCTTGATGGGGTGGGCAATCAACTTCGCAAGGGCAAATACCCATCAGATGCTATGGCTCAAAAGACTGCAACAGTCTTGCGCGCTGTCGCTGATGATCTTGATATTTAACTGATCAAACAGTCAACACGAGTTTGCCGTTGACATTTCCTGACTGCATTGCCAGGAATGCTTCACGTGCATTAGTCAGCGAGTAGGTGCTATCGATCAACGGCATTGTCTTTGTTGATTCCATGAGTGCCAGCAATTCTTTGAAGTCACTAATGGATCCCATGGTGGAGCCGTTAATGCTTAACTGTAAGAAGAAGACACGGTTCAAGTCAGCCGGTGGCATCGCTCCACTGGTCGCTCCGGAGACCACGATTGTTCCGCCGGGGCGCAGGGATCTCAGTGAATGAGCCCAAGTTGCCTCGCCAACAGTTTCAATAACTGCATCTACCTTGCCGGGCAGTTTCGCATTCGACTCGAAAGCGAGATCGGCACCGAGGGCGAGTGCAGCATCGCGCTTTGCTTGATCGCGTGATGTCACCCAGACGTTTAATCCCAGCGCCTTGGCTAGCAAAATTGCTGCAGTTGCTACCCCACCGCCAGCACCTTGAATCAAAACCGTGTCACCCGCGGTGGTGTTGGAACGGTGGGCAAGCATGCGATACGCGGTCAGATAAGCGGTGGGAAGGCAGGCTGCCTGTTCAAATGTGAGGGATGCAGGTTTGTCGAGCAAATTGCCTGCAGGTACGCGCACACGCTCGGCCAGAGTGCCGGGATATACCTCACTGAGTAAAGAACGGCGGGTGTCTAATGTTTCATCGAAAATTTTCTCACCGACCTGTTGGGCTGAACCAATGACCGCGTGTACAACGACTTCACGACCATCGTCGGTGACACCTGCTGCATCACTTCCAAGAATCATGGGAACGCGATCTGCTTTGAGTGCCTGACCTTTGAGCGACCACAGATCATGGTGATTCAAACTTGCAGCTTTCACATTAACGGTCACCCAGTCAACGGGGGTTTCCGGTTGATCAATATCACCAACTGTCAATGCAGATAGTGGATCCTCAGGACTAATGGCATGAGCGAATGCTGCAAGCATGATTGTGGCGCCTCCTATGTGCGGAATTTATGCTGGATCGAGTTTGAACACCCAGATACCACGCGTTTGTGAACCGTTGCCGGCAACAATTTGCAGCAGGACACCTTCAGCGGGTATTTCTTGTAATTCGGGGAATGTGAATCGGTAGTACGTGGAGGAAATGGGGTTCGTGGTCAGGCGTTGATTCCCAATAACGGGGAACCATCCTGTTTCAGCTACAACGGGGTCAACGCTGATACCGATCGTCTCACCGGGAATCACGGGTATAACGGAGACGGCGTCCCCACTCGCAGCTTGTTCAATCAAGTCTTGTGCGCAGGCGCCGTTTTCGAGGGCATCGGAATTGAAGGCCCAGCAGGTTGCCTCGCGGAATTTGGTCACGGTTCCCGCGAAAACACTCGCTCCTGGTCCCGGCTTGGAGCAGCCACCGAGGAGAAAAGTTGCGCTCAAAGCGACGGCGGCAAGGGCAGCGAATCGGGTCCGCTGATGGCTGCGGTCGTGGGTGCGGGTGCGGGGGGAGGGAGCGATCATGCCCATGACATTACCCGCCATGCAGGGTTCTTGCCTGCGTGGGACACAATCAGGGGGTGAGTGTGAATAACTTGGCCCCGATGGCCCAATCGGCATTGGATGAATCAGTTCCAATTGACCCAGCTTTGAGCGATGCAATTGACCAGGCCAAGCAGGCAGCCATCGCTGAAGCGGGCAATGCAGAATTCATTGGTGAACACCTAGCCGTGATTATGGAAGCTGACAGGTTGGCCACCCATCTATTCACCTGCACCAATCCTGCCTACGTTGGCTGGCAGTGGGCTGTCACCATGGCGAGCACCGTTTCGGGCAAGAAGCCGGTTGTTACGGTCACCGACGTTGTTCTGCTACCTGGTCCTGATGCTTTGACGGCACCGGCATGGGTTCCATGGAGTGAGCGTATTCAGCCAGGCGATCTTTCACCCGGCGATGTCCTGCCAGCCGCAGCCGATGACGACCGCCTCACCGCAGGTTTCGCCGAATTTCTTTCGAGTGAAATTGACGAAGACTTTGAATATGTTGAGGAATATCGCGGTGTCATGAGCGGCTGGGAACTCGGATTGGGCCGTGCGCGCGTCCTGTCGGTCGTTGGCCGCGAGCAATCAGCGGATCGTTGGCTGACCAGTGAGTTTGGTCCTCACTCCGAGATGGCACGATTGGCGCCCGGACCGTGCAGCACCTGCGGTTTTCATGTTCCCCTCGCAGGACCACTCGGCCAGGCGTTCGCAGTGTGTGCAAATGCTCTTTCACCAGCAGATGGTCGAATTGTTGCTTTGAACTTTGGCTGCGGTGCGCATTCGCAAACCGCTGATCCCGGTTTCACGCCAGTGGAACGTGCAGGGACCACGACACTCGAGTAACAGCTCATTTGTCACCCCACGATGAATGTTTGGATTCGGCAGCCAAGCTTTTGTTGAATATTGCACTCTTGCAATGAAGGTTGAGCGTATTGCCTAGTCAGTCATCTTTCGAGCGCGCCAGTGCAGAAAAACCAGCCCGAGGATCCCGCTCAGACTTGCAAAAAGTCCAACGCCAAACCACCATACCTCGCCTGAATTGAAAGCTTGATTTGGATTGAGCGGATTTGTGAATACATTAACGAGAGTGAAGATTATGGCTAATGCCGTTCCAATGCGTACGGGCAAAATCGCCGTGTCGTCATTGGAAGGCCTGTGCATACGTTCAGGTTACTGAGTTAGGGATTAGGCTGTACGCATGACACCTCGTTTTCGCCGGATTGTGACGATTGTTGTTCTGGTGTCCCTCGTTTCCAGCGTTTTTGTCGCAGCGATTTGGTCAATCTAGGTCACTCGATCCGCCGAGCCGCTTTATGCGCGGTGTTGGTTCCTCTGATCAGTCACAGTGCGGGTGTTTTGACCGCACACGCGGATGTGAGCGGTGAGGTTCTCTGCACGATTACTGATCCTCGCCTGACTGAAATTTCAGGCATGGCCCCTTCTAGTCTGCACCAAAATGTGATGTGGGTGCACAATGATTCAGGTGATGCTGCCAGGCTTTATGCACTGTCAATGCAAGACTGCAATGTCATTGGCGAGCTCACCTTGCGTGATGTTTCGGCGCGCGATATCGAGGGGTTGGCGGCGGGTGCTGATGAGCAAGGTAGACCTGTTCTCTGGGTGGGCGATATCGGCGACAACCTCGATTCATGGGACAGCGTGGCGATCTATCGCGTGCGAGAACCCAAGAATCTGGGAAAGAAATCGGCTCGCTCGCAGGAGTTTCGTTTTACCTATAAGGATCGACCGCATAACGCTGAAACGATTTTGGCGGATCCAAATTCACCGCAACTCTGGATTGTGACTAAACAACTGGCAAGTGGTTCCATTTATAAATTACCCGCGAAACTTTCTAGCACCCGAGTCAACATTGCCACAAAAGTGAGTTCAGTTGGCGGGCTTGTGACCGATGGTGCGGTAAATCCAAATGGTTCAGGATTTGTGCTCCGTGACTATTTCGATGCACATTTTTACAGTGGGATGCCGCCTGGTGAATTGAGTGAGAAGCAGGCTCTTCCCGCCCAAATGCAGGGCGAGGCAATTGCTTGGATGCCTGACGGCGAGTCGCTGGTCATTGCGGGGGAGGGCGATGACAGGCTCATTGCCGTGTCGATAGCAGTTGCTCAGGAGTCATCCAGTTCAACTCCCTCGCCATCAATTAACACCGTAACTCCGGTCGTAGGTGAGTTAACTGAAAATTCGGTGAATTACTTGCCGCTTGTGGTCGGAGTGATCGGGGCAATAGCTTTGGTAACCGGGTTGGTGATCATCAGCAGGAAGCCTAGGGATAATGCAATGGGTAAGAAAATGAAAGCGGAGTGAACACCCACTGCGTCGGCTAATGCGCCGAGGGCAAAAGGACCAACCCCGCCAGCAGTTCCTCCCGCAATTGTTGAAAACGCCGTTGCGCGATCACTTTGACCGCCGGATGCGAGGACCACTCGGCTCACGCCAAGAGGCCAAAAAAGCGAAACACCAATGCCACTGATGAACAACCCAATGAGAATGAATAAGCCCTGTGTCGGAATGAAAACAATTACCCACCCGAGCATTGCCGTGGAAATTGCCAGAATGAGAATGCGGTCCACGGGGAAGTATTCTGCAAATCGCGAACCAATGAGTCGCCCCACTAATATGCCGCCGGTCACGGCGGCAACAGATGCGGCTGCTGCACCTGCCTCGAAGCCACCGCGCTCACGAAGGAGATCGGCACTCCAAATGGTGAGGGTGAATTCAGTGGTGAGCAACAGAAAGAGGGTAAAAAGTGCCCACCAAAAGAGCCGAGGGAATGGGGTGTGTTCCTTTTCTCGCATGGCTTCATCTGGCGGTACACGGAAGACCAGCGGATTGCGACGCATGAGTAGCAGGCTGAGAATCACACCGCCAAAGAGAATCCATACGCCGGCGCGCCAGCCGACAATGAGCACGGAGCCGAGTCCAATGGCCAATGGGGCGAGAACTCCGGCAACGGCCGCTAAAGCGTTGGCTTCCGTGAGGGCCGCTGGACCTGCTTCTTTTTGGTAATCGAAAAGGAACGCGCTGGCACTAATAACCACGGCAGTACCGAAAAAGGATGTCAACCCAGCGCCAATAATTGTTACGGGAAAACCACCGGGTGCGGTGTAGACGAGAATCCCCAAGGTGGTGCCGATCAATGCGATGGCTAGGAACTTTCCTCTGCCCATCGTGAGGATTAACCTGGCGCCGAGGAATCCTGCAATTATCCCGCCCAGTGAGAACACCAAAGCGTGGACTGAAGAAACCGTTCTACTCGTGCCCTGCTCATCACGCAAAAGTGCCTGGGTTGCGCTGAACCCGTAAATGAACCACGCGTAAGTCGCAATCGAGAAGTAGCCTGCCCACGTGGAGCTGTCACGCTTGGGGCGCGCAGGAGCGAGCTTGTTCACGCCAGTTGCGCAATGACGAAATCAATTGATGCGATCAGCGCCTTGACATCCGCTGGCTCGACTGCTGGGAACACAGCAATGCGGAGTTGATTGCGGCCCAGCTTGCGGTACGGCTCAGTGTCGACGATCCCATTGGCGCGCAGTGCCTTTGTAATTGCTGTTGCATCAATTGAGTCATCAACATCAATAGTTGCAACAACTTTGGAGCGCAGTGCAGGATCCCTCACAAAAGGACTCAAAATGTCGCTGTTGTCTGCCCATGTGTAGAGCAAGTCAGAGGACTCTTGGGTGCGCGCAGTTGTCCAAGCGAGTCCACCATTGGTGTTGAACCAATCAACCTGTTCTGCCATCAAGAAAATTGTGGCCAGAGCGGGGGTGTTGTAGGTCTGCTGCAAACGAGAATTGTCAATTGCTGTGACAAGGTCAAGTGAGTCGGGGATCCAGCGACCAGACTCTTTTATCTCGGTTGCGCGTGCGATAGCGGCGGGGGACATGAGTGCAAACCACAATCCACCGTCGGAACCAAAGCTTTTTTGTGGTGCGAAGTAGTAGGTATCAAACTCAGCTGCATTAACAGCAAGGCCACCGGCACCCGAGGTTGCATCGATAATCATCAACGAATCGGCATCAGCACCGGAAAGGCGCGAGGGAGTTATGGCAACACCCGTGGAGGTTTCATTGTGCGGGGTGCAGTACGCGTCAATGCCCACTTCGGCGGTGAATGATGGGGCTGATCCGGGATCAGACTTGTGAATCGTGGGCTCACCGAGATGAGGTGCCTTCTTGACGCCGGAGGCGAACTTGGCACCAAATTCACCAAAGGACAGGAACTGCGCCCGGTCGCGGATCAAACCGAATGAGGCTACATCCCAGAACACGGTCGAACCGCCATTCCCGAGAACCACTTCATAACCTTCGGGGAGAGAGAACAGCGCGCTCAATCCTTCGCGCAAGCGCTTTACTTCATTGCGCACTGTTGCTTGTCGGTGGGAGGTGCCCATGTAGCTCTGCCACACGCCGGCCAGTGCATCTGTTTGTTCTTTTCGAACTTTTGAGGGGCCGCTGCCAAACCTTCCGTCGCTCGGTAATAACTCTGCCGGGATGCGAATGTCGGACACGTTGTGCTCCTCAAGGATAACGATTACACGGTGGGATACCCCGACGGTTCAACGGTTCCGTTGTCCCACCCGGGGACTTGCTGAGGTGTTCTTGGTCGTGGACCGACATAGCGTGCTGTGGGACGCACCAATCGACCTATTTTCTTCTGCTCAAGGATATGGGCTGACCATCCAGCCAAGCGCGCGCAGGTGGTCATTGCGGTGAAGTACTCGATGGGAACTTCGGCATAGTCCAAGATGACCGCGGCCCAGAAGTCGATGTTGGTTTCCAATGGTCGGTCAGGTCGGCGTGACCGAAGTTCGGCCAGAGCTGCCGTCTCCACGGCAAAGGCTTCTTCATAACGAGGAACTCCCAGCCGCTTGGCGGTTTCTCGCAGCACCCGAGCACGCGGATCTTCCACCCGATACACGCGGTGCCCAAAGCCCATTAGGCGTTGACCTGCGTCGAGGTGAGCGGTGATGTATTTCTCCGGATTACCTGATTCCTCGATTTCATTCAGCATTCGCAGAACTCGAGCTGGAGCTCCACCGTGCAGTGGGCCACTCATGGCGCCGATGGCCCCAGACATGGCCGCAGCAACATCAGCACCTGTCGATGCAATAACGCGGGCCGTGAATGTTGATGCGGTCATGCCATGTTCTGCGGCAGCAACAAAGTAACTGTCAATTGCCTCAACGTGTCTGGGGTCGGGTTCACCGCGCCAGCGGGTGAGGAATCGTTCAACAATTGTGCGCGCTGAGTCAATGCGCTCTTGGGGCACCATGGGAACTCCAAGACCACGCGCTGACTGCGCGATGAAGGACAGCGCCATGACCGAAACCCGCGAAAGGTTGTCCCGTGCAGTGGCATCGTCAATATCCAACAGAGGTTGAAGACCCCAGGCCGGTGCGAGCATGGCAATGGCAGACTGCACATCGACACGAACATCACCCGAGTGCACGGGCAGTGGGAATGGTTCGGCAGGTGGCAGCCCTGGGTTGAATCTGTTGTCCACCAGCAAACCCCACACGTTGCCGTAGGACACCTTGCCCACCAAGTCCTCGATGTCGACCCCGCGGTAGCGCAGGACCCCACCGTCGCGGTCGGGCTCAGCAATTCCGGTCTCAAAAGCGACAACGCCTTCAAGCCCTGGGACAAATTCCGCCATGGTGTCTCCCTTAATTCGGCACTTGGTGGTAAATCATGGTGGAATCTGTCCATGGAAGCGACCTCAAAGCGTGACGGATCGGTAACAAATGGCGCCGATTCCGATAATTCCTCCCAAAAAGAGGGACTTCGGGTTCACGAATTACGAATTTCCTATGACCAAGGGGTGCTCACCGAGGACATGCTCCTGCCCAACGGACAGGCGCCTAACCCATTTGATCAGTTCAGTGACTGGTTTTCTCAGGCCGTTGACTCATCAATTCTTGAGCCCAACGCCATGGTGGTGAGCACGGTTGATAAAGGCGGAGTTCCCAGTTCACGAACCGTGCTGCTCAAGGACTTCGCGCCGTCCGGCTTTAGTTTTTTTACCAATATTGAGTCGCGCAAGGGATCAGAGATTGCACACAACGCGCACGTCTCACTGCTATTCCCCTGGTACGAATTACACAGGCAAGTAATAGTCTCGGGTACTGCGGAACCAATTGATCGTGATTCGGTAGCCGAGTATTTCCATTCCCGTCCGCGCGGATCCCAGTTGGGCGCCTGGGCAAGTCGCCAGTCACAAACCTTGGCCGGTCGGGAACAAATTGATAAACAATATGAAGACGTCACCAACCGCTTTGATGGCACGGATCCAATTCCGGTACCGGATTTTTGGGGTGGATTTTTGGTTCGAGCAACTCGCATTGAGTTTTGGCAGGGACGCGATTCACGACTCCACGACAGAATTCAATTTAGGTGTGTGAGCAAAAGCACTGACCTCAAGGCCGCAGAAAACTGGAGAGTTGAGCGTCTGTCGCCGTAGGGAGCGTAAGTTTCGCCTGTGGCACGAATCCTCGCGGACATAACCCCGTTGCGGGTGAGTGCTCCGTACCGCCGGATTTGGGTTGCATTAGGTGTCAGCAACATTGGTCAGCAGATGGCCAGCGTCGCCGTTGGTTGCAGATCTGGGACCTAACCAACTCAAGTTTGATGGTCGGACTCGTGGGTTTGGCGCAACTCATTCCACTCATCGGCTTCGGGCTCTACGGTGGAACGCTGAGTGACACTTTTGATCGTAGGACTGTTGGAATAGTTACCGCAGTGGGCTTGTGGGGCACATCTCTATTGCTACTGACTCAAGCACTTGCCGGATTTGATTCCGTTGGATTTCTTTATCTCGTGGTCGCCATGCAGGCGAGTTTCTTTGCGGTGGGAAATCCGGCACGCCATGCAATCATCCCCCGCATCGTGTCAACCGATTTACTTCCCGCGGCCAATGCATTAAGCATTATTACCTTCAACCTTGGATTTACCCTCGGGCCGCTATTGGGTGGTGCGCTCGTTGCCTTAACCGGAACCGTGAGCACCCCATACCTCGTTGACGTAATCGCTTTTGGAGTGGTCATCTACGCCATGTGGCGGCTTCCGAAACTCCCTTCAACACAGGATAAATCCGCTGCACGTGGTTGGAAATCGGTCCGCGAGGGTTTCGTATTCATGCGGGGCAAAATTAATTTGCAGATGACATTCTTTGAAGACCTAATTGCCATGATCTTTGGCATGCCGCGCGCACTGTTTCCGGCAATCGCTGCTTTGTGGTTTGGAGGGACAACCCAGGAAATCGCCCTGACTTTGGGTCTTCTCAGCGCTGCCCCGGCTGCTGGCGCAATTATTTCTGGAGTTCTATCGGGACCATTGGGTCGGGTTAGGTATCAAGGTAGGGCGATCGTGGTCGCCATTCTCGTGTGGGGTGGTGCCATCACGGTCTTTGGTTTTTCCCGCACGCTCGTCATTTCACTACTATTCCTCGCGATCGCAGGAGCAGCAGACAATGTATCTGCGACATTCCGCATGACCATTTTGCAAGCAGCAACCCCAGATCAATACCGCGGGCGATTGCAGGGAGTTCACACCGTAGTTGTCGCAGGCGGTCCAAGAATCGGGGACGTTGAAGCGGGTGTGGTCGCAAGTTTGGGCGGTGAAGCATTCTCGGTGATCAGCGGAGGCGTTGCCTGCATGACACTCTCGGTTGCCTTGGCATTGAAGTTCAGGTCATTTTTGAGTTATGACAGCCACAATCCAGTGCCATAAAGAATTCAACGCTTAAGACGCTGTGCAATCAATTGATCCATTGACTGCTTATTGCTTTTTGCTTCTTTCTTGAGTGCCTTAATGAGTGACTTGGGTAGTTCAATTGAAATCTCCACCAGCTTGTCTTTTCGTGGCACTTTGACCGAATCCGATGTGTTTCCAGTATGGCCAAGATCGGAATTCGAAGATGCTAGCGATCGCGGCTCAGAGTTGGTAACAGGGTGAATCCCCGAGTCGGCAGCCTTGCGCAGCGAAGGGCGCGGTGTTGGATCAAACTGTGTATCTGACATGAGTTAACCCCATAACCTTTTTTTGGGTGAGACGGTATCGAGAACTTGATCAAAAACTGTGGCCAGTTGCTCCCCTGCGGGTGAGTCCCATGCGTGAATGGGCATGCCCGCAGCTTCTGCCTGAGTGATTGCATTGCGTTCAGGAATTTCGATGTCCATCACGACGGGACCAAATCCTTCGCGCAATTCTTGAATGCGATTGCGGTGCTCGGCCACGGTAGGTCGGGTGCGATTGAGCACAATGCGTGCAGGATTTAACATCGGGTTAGATGCCAGACGAATCACGTCAACAGCTTCGACGGCCTGTTCGGCACCGGCCAAGGCAAAATAGCTGGGCTCGGTAACAACAAGGGCATCAGTGGCGGCATGCAAAGCATTTCGAGTCATCTCACCCAGTGACGGTGGGCAGTCGATCAACACAAGATCAAACTGGCGGGGCAGATTTCCCAGTGAAATGCGAAGTCGTTGTGAAGAAAGTGGACCCTCGATGGTGTTGCGGTGTTCCAGGTTTCGATCAGCCGCAAGAACTTGAACGCGGTTACCCCATGTGGAGTCCACCACGGCCTGTGCTGCGATCCCCGGTTGAGGGTCAGCGAGGACGTCATTCATGGTGAATGGAGCACCGTGGGCACCCAAGCCCATGCTGGCATTGCCCTGTGGGTCCAGGTCGACGACGAGTACCCGCAGACCGCGCTTCCAAGCTGCACTGGCAAGACCAAGTGTGACCGTTGTTTTGCCCACTCCACCCTTCATGGAGAGCACTGCCACCGATTGCATGGACCAACCCTATGAGGCTTGAATGCCAAGCCGAAGGCTAGGTGCGCCCTTTGATTGAGGCAAAGTCGGCGAGGGCCACTTCACGCTCCTGCTTGTGATCAACTATTCGCTCGGGGTAGCTCTGCGGGAGACCGAGTGGTGAGAGCCATGGCTCATGAATGCTGGCCCCAGAGAGCTCGGCCAACTCGGGGACATAGGTGCGGACATAGGTGCCATTGGGGTCGAACTTGATCCCTTGAGTGATTGGATTAAACACTCGGTAAAACGGTGAAGCATCCGTGCCGCACCCGGCAGTCCACTGCCAGCCGTGTGCGTTGCTCGCGATGTCGCCATCGCGCAGGTGCTGCATAAAGAACTTGGCACCACGCTGCCAAGGAATGTGCAGATCTTTGACAAGGAAACTCGCCACAATCATGCGGACCCGGTTGTGCATCCAGCCGGTCGTTGTGAGTTGCCGCATTCCAGCATCGACAATTGGATATCCGGTGCGCCCGTGACACCAGGAGTCAAAAAGATTGTCGGCTTCGGCACCGCTTGCCCAAGGCATGATCGAGTCATAACGCGCATCCAGCGAATGTGAAGAACTTGTGGGATTATGAAACAAGATGTCGGCATAAAACTCACGCCAACAAATTTCTTTCGCATAAACAATATTTTCGGGTTTTAACTCAGCCAAGAGTGAGCGAGGATGAATCTCGCCATATTTCAAGTGATGAGACAGCACGCTGGTGCCGTCCAAGTCGGGTCGATTGCGATTCTCGTCATAGTCAGCGAGAGCCGCACTCGAAAAATCATTCCAACGATCCCAGGCGGCAGCTTCACCGGCAGGCGGCAGAGGAACGGGACTGGTCACAATGGGCATTGGTTCGGAGGGTGCAGTGACAAAAGTAGGGAGCGGACCTGTTGCAGGTGCTCGCCACCCGTGTGCTGCCCATGCTTTGTAAAACGGTGTGAAAACTCGGTACGGGGTTTCATCTCCTTTCACTACTCGGCCAGGAGCCACGGCATAGGGAGAACCTGTTCGCACCAACGGAACGTCGAGTGCCTTCTCAACATTGGCATCTCGAGCCATGCCATACGGGCCAAAGTCGGCAGCAATGTGCACCGAGTCTGCGCTGACTTCCTTGACCAGCGAAGGGATGACCTCGGTCGGGTCCCCGGTGCGAAGCACCAACTTCCCTCCCAGTGAATCATTTAAAGAAGTCAAACTCGCCACCAAATATGCACGGCGTGTGTCACTGGCTGCGTCCCACAAAACAGGATCGAAAACAAAAACAGGGAGCACTTGCTCACCCGCTGCAAGCAGAGCTGGGTTATCGCGAAGCCGAAGGTCGCGGCGAAACCACATGATGCTTGTCACGGGGAAACCCTAGGCCGCTTCACCCGTGCTCGCTCGATGGCCTTGAGTGCCTCGCGGCGAGCAAGAGGTGACAATTCGGCGTGCGAATCGACATACCCCCGAACCCACTCGGGGTTTGAGTGCGAATAGTCCCGCAATGCCCAGCCGACCGCCTTCGCAATGAAAAATTCGGTATCTGCGGCTCGCGTCGAGCAGAGATCTGCAAGTCGCTGTGCATCTGTGTCTTTTTTCATGGTCAGTTGATGTGTGAGTGAGCAGCGAACAATCCACATATTGTCGTTGGTGATCCATTGATACATCAATGGGACGCTTGCCGGATTTGTGTACACCAAATGCCTAATCAAGGGGTTGAGCGCATCAACACTGTCCCACCAGGACTTGTGCGTGATGAAAAACTCCGCGGATTCGTTGAGAAATGTGGGATCAATAGAATGCTTGTAATGCACCAAAACGTCAACCCCGGCTGATTGGAATTCACGCTCAGGTAATTCGTGGAGTGCGCGCGCGAGTTCCACGAGCTCATCCTGGTTGGGTTTGAGGTAGCCATGTAAAGCGTCCGTGACAACCTTTCGGCGTGCTGGGGTGGATATGCCAAGAAAGGGAAATTGGTTGCGCATGTATGCAGACATCCCTTGCGCCTTGTATCGGTCTCGATGTGCGTGGAGCCCTGAAGTAATGGCTTGAAAAATCCCGTTTCGCTCCCACGGTTTGCCCACGTTTTCCATGGTAATTACCCATGGTCAGGAATCAAGGTACATTTACTCTCGTGAGCGACCTGATTGATACCACCGAGATGTATCTGCGGACCATCTTCGAGTTGGAAGAGGAAGGCATTCCTCCCATGCGCGCTCGCATTGCAGAGCGTTTGGGGCAGAGTGGCCCCACTGTTTCCCAGACCGTCGCCCGCATGGAACGCGATGGCCTCGTCGCGGTGGGTAAAGAGCGCCATTTGGAATTGACCGAAGAAGGCCGCAACCAGGCCACGAGGGTTATGCGCAAGCATCGCCTGGCTGAGTGCATGTTGGTGGAGATGCTCAAAATGCCGTGGGAGGAAGTCCACATTGAGGCATGTCGTTGGGAGCATGTGATGAGTGACTCGGTGGAACGTAGGTTGATGGAGATTCTTGATCACCCAACAATCTCACCATTTGGAAACCCAATTCCCGGTCTAGCTGAGATCGACTCGACGCTCGAAAACTCTATTGCCCATGACCCCAAACTCAAGAGCCTCGTTGATGTAATCGGGGCAGAGCCCAAAAGCGTGACCATTCGGCGTTTGGCGGAGACGATCCAACTCGATGAGGAAACCATGGCTCAATTGCGCAGGGTGGGTGCATTACCTGGAGCCCGTGTTGAGGCCTATCAAAAGGATTCAGAGGTATTCATTGGGAGTGCGGGGGAATACACAGAGGTGCCGCTCGATGAAGCAATTCACATTTTCGTGAACGCACCAGTCTAGAAATTAGGGCGCAAGGGCATACCGGACTTGCCGCGCTCACCAAGTT